>ENA-OPEE01000260-OPEE01000260.1-human-gut-metagenome-genome-assembly--contig:-NODE-260-length-45767-cov-3.432293_pt1 | contig 45767 bp, 34 predicted proteins | sample MGYA00241263_ERZ501506 | MGnify/ENA primary metagenome ERZ501506 (study PRJEB25962, sample SAMEA2042626) | human gut metagenome | biome: human gut; feature: human-associated habitat; material: faeces...
CGTGTACGGGATTTTGCACAGGTGAAAGGTTCGGGGAGCATTGATACGGAGATTGCCAACTTCGCTTTGGAAGCACTGAACATTGATAAATACGGTCTCGATGAAATCGACAATAAGATACTCTGTACCATTATCGATAAGTTCAAGGGCGGTCCGGTAGGGCTTACTACTATTGCTACGGCTTTGGGCGAGGATGCCGGAACCGTAGAAGAGGTGTACGAACCGTTCCTGATAAAAGAAGGCTTCCTGAAGCGTACTCCTCGCGGACGTGAAGTAACTGAATTGGCTTATAAACATTTAGGACGTAGTCTTTACGATAGTCAGCGTACGTTATTTAATGAATAACGCATAAAAATGAGTGGATTAAAAAGTTTAGCAAAAGAGACAGCTATTTACGGGGTAAGTAGTATTGTAGGACGTTTCCTCAATTATCTGCTGGTACCTGTATATACGATAGCTTTGCCTGCATCATCGGGTGGTTATGGTGTGGTTACGAATATATATGCCTGGGTGGCATTGATGCTGGTATTACTGACGTGCGGCATGGAAACGGGATTCTTCCGTTTTGCCAATAAAGGGCAAGATGATCCGATGCGGGTATATTCCACCACCTTGTTGAGCGTAAGTATCGGCTCAGTGGTATTCGTTGTTTTGGGATTGTTGTTTTTAGAACCTATTGCCGGATGGTTAGAATACGGAGAGCACCCTTGGTATATAGGTATGATGATGATTGTGGTGGCAATGGATGCTATTCAAAGTATTCCGTTCGCTTATCTGCGTTATAAGAAACGTCCCATTAAGTTTGCTGCATTGAAGTTGCTGTTTATCTTTCTCAATATTGCTCTCAATCTTTTCTATTACGTTGTTCTGAAAGGAAATGATGTAGGTTATGCTTTCCTTTTCAATCTGGTATGTACCTCTGTTGTCATGTTGTGCATGATACCGGAACTGAGAGGATTTACCTATGTGCTGGATAGAGAGTTATTGAAACGGATGCTTCGTTACTCCCTGCCATTGGTGATATTGGGTGTGGCAGGTATCTTGAATCAGGTGGCTGATAAGATTATTTTTCCTTTCGTTTATCCCGATGAGGCTGAGGCTACCGTACAACTCGGTATCTACGGAGCTGCCAGTAAGATTGCCATGATTATGGCTATGTTTACCCAGGCATTCCGCTTTGCTTATGAACCTTTTGTATTTGGTAAGAGCAAGGAGAAAGATAGCCGTGAGATGTATGCTCAGGCTATGAAGTTCTTTATCATCTTTACTTTACTCGCCTTCCTGGCAGTGATGTTTTATCTGGACATTCTGCGCCATATCATCGGGCGTGATTATTGGGACGGATTACGGGTAGTACCCATCGTTATGGCAGCGGAAATCTTTATGGGCATTTATTTCAACCTGTCTTTCTGGTACAAGCTGATTGATGAAACCCGTTGGGGGGCTTATTTTTCATTGACGGGCTGCACCATCCTGATATTGATGAATATATTTCTGATCCCGAAGTATGGTTATATTGCTTGTGCCTGGGCTGGATTTACAGGATATGGCGTTGCTATGTTGCTTTCTTACTTTGTGGGTCAGAAGAAATATCCGATACAGTATGATTTGAAGGCAATCGGTATGTATGTGCTTCTTGCTGCTGTGCTTTATCTTGCTGCCGAATATGTGCCGATAGACAATATCTACCTGCGTATGGCATACCGTACAGTTCTGCTGATACTGTTTATCGCCTACGTTGTGAAGCGTGATTTGCCGCTGAACCAAATACCAATTCTGAACCGTATCATAAGACATTAGAATAGTCCGCATGGCAAATTGTAAATTGTAAATCGTCAAATTGTAAATGATATGATGGAAACACCTGAACAAAACCGAAATGTTTTTGCCGTTAAAAAGTTCCTGAGCGAGTATCTTGATCTGAGAAAAGACAAGGACAATGAGCTGGAAACAGTAGACTCCATCCGCAAAGGAGTAGAGTTTAAAGGGGCTAACCTGTGGATTTTGATCTTTGCCATTTTTATGGCATCATTAGGACTGAATGTTAATTCCACGGCCGTAATCATCGGTGCCATGTTGATTTCTCCACTGATGGGACCTATCATGGGGGTGGGACTTTCTGTCGGTCTGAATGACTTTGAATTGATGAAACGTTCACTGAAGCTTTCTGATAACGACTCTGTTCAGTGTAACCACGGCTACTGTCTTCTTTCTTGTAAGCCCTGTTGCCGAAGGACAGTCGGAGCTTCTGGCACGTACTTCACCTACGATTTATGACGTATTCATCGCATTGATGGGCGGTCTTGCCGGTGTAGTTGCCCTGTCTACCAAGGAGAAAGGAAACGTAATTCCTGGTGTTGCCATTGCCACTGCTTTGATGCCGCCGCTCTGTACGGCAGGTTACGGGCTGGCAACGGGGAATCTGGTTTATTTCCTTGGAGCATTTTATCTCTACTTCATTAATTCGGTATTTATCAGTCTTGCCACGTTTGCCGGAGTGCGTGTGATGCACTTCCAGCGTAAAGAGTTTGTGGACAAGAAGCGGGAGAAGAAAGTACGCCAATACATAATACTGATTGCCGTGCTGACCATGTGTCCGGCTGTTTACCTGACGGTAGGGATCATTCAGAGCACTTTCTATGAGAGTGCCGCCAATCGGTTTGTTGCCGAACAGCTTTCTTTTGAGAATACACAGGTATTGGATAAAAAAATCCATTATCATGGCAGCAAGGACAATGAGATACGCGTGGTACTGATCGGACAAGAAGTTCCTGAGGCTTCGATTGCCATTGCCCGTAGTAAGATGAAGGATTACAAGTTAGGTGAAACCAAACTGATTGTTCTTCAGGGAATGAATAACGAAGCTGTGGATATTTCTTCTATCCGGGCTATGGTGATGGAAGACTTCTATAAGAACAGTGAAGAACGACTGGTGGAACAAACAAAGAAGATTACAGTGCTGGAACAGAGCCTGGCAAGATATAAATCTTTCGATGAATTGGGCAAAACGATTGTTCCGGAGCTAAAAGTTCTCTATCCATCAGTGAAAACCGTTTCTATCTCTCATGCCATAGAACTGACGATTGATTCGGTACGGACAGATACCATTACACTTGCCGTACTGAAGTTTGGCAAGCATCCCGACGCCCACGAGAAACAAAAGATTACCGAATGGCTGAAAGCACGTACGGGAGCGAAACAATTAAGACTGATTGCAGAATAATTTAATACGAAATAGAATGAAGCTAAAGTATATACTGATTGTTGCTTGCAGCCTCTTCACGTTGACGGGACGGGCGGACGAAGGTATGTGGATGCTGGGAAACCTGAATAAACAGACCCGTAAGGCTATGAAAGAACTTGGCCTGCAAATGCCTGCTGATAAACTATATAATCCGAAGAAGCCGTCGTTGAAAGATGCGGTAGTCAGTTTCGGAGGATTTTGTTCCGGAGTGGTAGTGTCGGAAGACGGGCTGGTGTTTACCAATCATCACTGTGGTTTCAGCAGTGTGCAGCAGCATTCATCAGTGGAGCATGATTACCTGAAAAATGGCTTCGTAGCCCATAGCCGGGCAGAGGAATTGCCTAATCCGGAGCTTTACGTTCGCTTTCTGCTTCGTACGGAAGATGTGACCAAGCGTGTGTTGGGAGCCGTTAAGCCTTCGATGAGCGAAATGGAACGTTCCAGTGCGGTAGACTCTATGATGATGGTAATAGGTGGTGAGGTATCCCTGAAAGACTCCACTTTGCTTGGCGTGGTAGATGCTTATTATGGAGGCAATGAGTTCTGGCTCTCCGTTTACCGCGATTTCAACGATGTGCGGCTGGTGTTTGCACCTCCTTCCTCTGTCGGTAAGTTCGGTTGGGATACGGATAATTGGATATGGCCCCGGCATACAGGAGATTTCTGTGTGTTTCGTATTTATGCAGACCGCAAGAACAGGCCTGCCGATTACTCTCCCGACAATGTCCCGTATCACCCGGAATATGTGGCACCGATTTCACTGGATGGCTATAAGGAAGGCTCTTTCTGTATGACGATAGGCTATCCGGGAAGTACGGAACGTTATCTTTCTTCATTCGGCATCGAGGAAATGATGAATAATTCCAATCAGGCACAGATTGATATTCGTGGTGTGAAGCAAGCTATCTGGAAGCGTGAAATGGACAGCAAAGACAGCATACGCATTAAGTATGCTTCTAAATATGATGAAAGCTCCAACTATTGGAAGAACAGTATCGGTGTCAACCGTGCTATTCGTAAGCTGGGAATCCTAGATAAGAAGCGTGAAATGGAGCAAGAAATCCGTCGGTGGATACAGCAGAACCCGGAAGAACGTGAGAAGCTTCTTCAACTGTTTACCGACTTGGAACTGAATTATAAGAACCGCCGGGAGGTAAACCGTGCGCAGGCTTACTTTATCGAGTCTTTCCTGTATGGACCGGAACTGGTGCAGCTTGCTCTGAAGATTCTGAACTTTGACTTTGAAGGAGAGCAAAAAGCTGTTATTGCTGGTTTGAAGGATATCATCGAACAATATTCTAATTTGGATCTGGATATAGACAAGGAAGTATTTACGGCGCTGCTGAAGGAGTATCGCTCAAAAGTGGATACCACTTTCCTGCCGGAAATCTACCATACTATCGCACAGAAATATGATGGTAATGAGAAAGCTTTCGTAGATAGCCTTTATGCAAGTTCTGAGTTGACTACTCCTCGTGGTTTGAAGCGTTTTCTTGAACGGGACACTACCTATCAGATTTTCGACGATCCGGCTATTTCATTGGGCATTGATATGCTGACAATGTTGTTCGATATGAATATGCAGACGCAGGCACCTACTACGGAAATCATTCGTGGAGAACGCCTTTTGAATGGGGCTATCCGTAGGATGTATGCATCTCGTAATTTCTATCCGGATGCTAATTCCACCATGCGATTGAGTTTTGGGACAGTATGTGGATATACTCCGTTTGACGGAGCGGAATATGATTATTATACAACGACAAAAGGTGTACTGGAGAAGGTGAAAGCTCATGTGGGAGATGTTGATTTTGCAGTACAGCCGGAGTTGGTATCTCTGCTCTCTTCCCGTAATTTTGGAAGATATGCCGATGAAAAGGGCGAAATGAAGGTTTGCTTTATTTCTAATAATGATATTACCGGTGGAAATAGCGGGAGTGCGATGTTTAATTCGAAAGGTGAACTTCTCGGATTAGCTTTCGATGGAAATTGGGAGGCTATGAGCAGCGATATTCTTTATGAACCGAAGATGCAGCGTACCATTGGAGTGGATGTGCGCTATATTTTGTTTATGATTGAGAAGTACGGGAAAGCAGGGAACCTGATCAAAGAATTGAATATTATCAATTAGTGGGCAGGTTCCCGCATTTCCTGGGGGAGACAATTATTTGTTTCCGGACAAAATACCTGTATCAGTATCCTTGTTATTGATTCTTCTGCCTTGACTGTTGCGCTTCTTTCCAAAGTCCAGATTGAAGGATACGTTTAGCATGAACAGAAGCCTTAAGTTCTTGGAATATGCTAACTGGCGATAGGGAGCCGATTTTGAGAGGTTCTCTATTTCCTGTTCATACTTCTTGGTGAACGGGTTCAGTACCCCGGCAGACAAGCTCCATTTCTCCGTATTGTATCCCGCCATGATGGTGTGCAGCTTTTCTTCCTTAGTCAGCGTTTCACCCCACAGGATGTGGTTGCTGGTATTCATTTCTGCCATCAGTACCCAATTCTTATACATTGCCATCAGGCTGCCTCGTAGTCCTGCATTGGTGTGTGTATGCGTGTAGGTGTTGCCGTGACTGATATAGCGGTTCAGGAACGGAGTAAACTTGATAGAGATATACTCCCTGTAAGGTCGTATCTGTATGGCTGTTTCCAGATTGATTCGGTGGAAACCTTTATGATTCTCGGTAGTGCGGATAAAATACCCGTCTTCGTAGTAGGTATTTTCCATAATTGGCTTACTGTCATAGCTATATCTTCCAAATAAATCGACAGATACATACTTGCTTTGCCAGCTGGCAGATAGTGTATTGGCATAGAATGTAACAGACTTTAAGTCGGGATTTCCTTTGCGTATCTGGTACTTATCCATTGCTTGCGAAATGTTGTTCAGGTCGGACAGGGAAGGAGCATACCCCGACACGTATCCGTTGTATCTGAAAAACCACTTCCCGTTGATAGAGTACGACAGGCTTAAGGAAGGTTTGACTATATACTTCTCGGAAGAATACTGCTCCTGGCTGTTATAAGTTCTCATGGCTCCAATCCCTACAGTGTAGTTCAGAGCTTTTATCTTTGATTGATATTCGGCAAATAGGTACGTTTCGGCCGTATTCATCGTGATTTTATTCTCTATATTACCCGAATATCTATTTTGCAAATAGGCCTGTGTATGCTTGATACCTCCGGTAAACTTACCTGTATTGAATTGTTTTTCGTAGATACCTTCGCCGATGACGGAGTACTTCTCACCTTTGGTTTCTGAATAGATATCCGTATCGTTATTGTCATTATTAAGGGCTTTCTGAATAAAAGTCCGCTTGTTCTTGCTGTCCAGATAAGAAGCCACTACATCCGCATAGATTGTCTGTTTGTTTTTCAGATTTCTCTGGTAATAGATATCCAAAGAGGGGATCAGTACTTTGGAGGCAGAAAGGTCGGATATGGAGTAGGAGGCATCTCCTTCATACAATGTACTGATTCTGTCCGACATGGAACTGGGAGTATCACTGTATTGGTTTCTGAGAGCAATGTTGAGAAGTTGCTTGTCATGATCCTGGTAACTGTAATTGAGGTTGAAGTTAAGGTTATCGTACTTTACTTTTGTAGGTTCTCCTACCTCTCTATTCTCTTGATAAGCCTCCGGGAAGTGGAAACTTTCATAGTTTTCGCGTGTCCACTTCAGATCTCTCTGTCCCCAATATACGGTAGTACTGAGTTCAGACTTGTTGAAGTGGTATTTGGCAGCGAGGTTATGCTCGCCGTATCCTGTATCAGATACTCCGTTGGTGAGATCAGCAGAGATACTTCCTCCCGATTCCCTTCTCTTTACAATGTAGTTTAATACGGCACCTGCATTTCCGTAGCGTGCGCCGGGATTGTCTATATATTCGATGCGGATCACATCTGCCGGACGAATGGCAATGATTTCAGCTTGAGTCACTTCTACACCGTTCATCCTAAGTTGTACATTGTCTCCTCCGGGAACCGTGATGCTGTTGTCTATCGGATTGACCAGGATGCGCGACAGTTGCAGATTTCTCAGTAAGGAAACTCCGTTGGAAGCGGCTTTAGTCTGCATTTCGGTTGGGAGGATAATTTGCCGGTCAGTCTTTTTGATGATGGGGCTGGCTGTGACGGTAACTCCTTCCAACATTACATTATCGGGCGACAGGGGCAGCTCTCCCAGATTCAGGTTAGCTTGCAGGTTATGGATAGAGAGGTAGGAGTTTTCATATCCGATGCATGAGATACATAAGATATAATCTCCATCGTTTACTTCTTTCAGTAAGAAATAGCCGTCGTTGTTTGTGGCAACTCCGGTGATGAATGTCGAGTCCTGAGCCATCAGGCTGACATTGGCATACTCGATGTTCTGATTGTTATTCTCATCGATGATTTTCCCTGTGATTTTGTTTGTCGCCATCAGGGAGGTGCATAGGAATAATGCTCCTAAAATGATACTTAATCTTTTCATTTTTCTTATTATCTTTAGTGATTATTTCTGTTCTTTGAACATGACAAAGATAGAGCGATAGAAACAGAAAAGCGGTTTATATGCGGCACTAAATAAAGTGCAATGGCTTTTGCAACTATTTGAAAATTAAAGAGTTTTGAACTGCGCTTTATGAAAAAGTTTATATCTTCCCATTTCAGGTTTATATATAAAGAAAAGTGCAAAAAAAGGGAGACCGTAACTTCCGTTAATTGATAAATATCTATCTTTGCAAAGACTTAAAGCAAGAAGGAAGGACGGCATGAAAGCATTGAAACATGGTTTGATAGGTTGGGTATGCGTGTTGGTATTGGCAGCATGTACGGAAGTCCTGTCATTGCAACGCATCCAAATAGAAAAGGCGGAACAGATGTTACAGCAGAATGCAGAGGAGGCGATTGCTCTGCTTCGGTCGGTGAAAGATCCCGAAGTATTACCAGACTCGTTGCGGGCACGGTTTGCGCTGGCTATGGGGCAAGCCCACTATAATGCGCATTGGGTGATGAATGAAGATTCTTTGCTGTTATACGCTCTGGATTATTATGGAAGACCGGATGTGAGTGACACATTGCGCTTGTTGCGTACCTACAAACTGGCGGCGCATTACTTCTACGATAGCGAGAGATATAAAGAAGCTACTGAGATGATGGCTGAAGGGAATCGCATTGCAGCCTTGCGCGGCGATACGGCTGCCCGTCTTGATTTGCTGCGGTCTGTAGCGAATATAGGGGAAGGTAATGATGATTTTGAAGGGCTGATACGCTTACAGAAGCAGTTGATAGCTATAGAGCCTGATTCCACCCGACAATATAATAACTATAACAGCCTGGCGGTATCGTACTACTGTGCAAATCAGAATGATTCTGCGCTGCTGGCTCTTCGTAAAGCTACTGAATGCCTGTATACCTCCACAGACTCTTTGAAGGCATTGTACTATGTGATGCGCAACTACGCTGATATACTGAGTGATTCTGGCAAGAATCGGGAAGCCATCAATTTGCAGCGCCATAGTTTACAAGAATATAAAGAAACTAAACACCCTTTTGAGTCCTTATCTTATTATGCTCTTTCGCGTTATTTCCTGAATATGGGTCAGATGGATTCTGCCCGCTACTATATGCAAATGGGAGATAGCGTGCGTTCGCCCTACATTGATCAGGATTTGTCATTGGCTAACTTTTGGCTGGTACAGAAAACATTGATGGATTATATGGATAGCCGCTCTTTTACCATTCGGGATGTGGCGTTCTTCTCAAACCGGCTGTATAACAACTTTATCCGTGACCAGCGGGTGATAGCCCAAAAAGGAAAGGTACAACTGTTACTTCAACAGCAGAATATGAATCTGCAATTGGAAAAGCAGAAAGAACGGACCTTTTTTGTCGGATTGGTGGCTCTCTGTATTTTGTTGTTGCTGGCTATCGTCTGGTATTTGCAGCGAAGAAAGCATTTGCTTGTGGAAAAGGAAGAAGAACTGGAGGCCTTGCGCCGTCTGCTGCATGAGACGGAAGGCGATGAAAGCGGCAATAATGATAAGTTTGTCAAGAAGATGCTGCTCCAGCAGTTAGGTCTGATACGTATTGTGGCTACGAATCCCAGTTCCGATCATCAGGAGCTATTGGTACAGATGGGACGGATAGCCAATAAAGATGTAGCGGTGGACGATTTGCTGGTTTGGAGTGATTTATATAAGACTATTGACATGGTGCATGATGGCTTTTATACCCGTATCTATCAGAAGTATGGAAATATCCTGAATGAAAAGGAACTGCAACTCTGCTGTTTGTTGAAGTCGGACTTTTCAACGAAAGAGATTAGTGTGGTTATTCAGCAGAGCATACGGACGGTGTATCAACGTAAGACGGTGATACGGCAGAAATTGGGCATGGAAGAAAAAGAAGATATCGCTGAATTTCTTTCTAAGCGGATATGAACAAAGTGTGATAAGGTGGTAAGGTGATAGGGTGATAAAGTGATAACGGGATAACGCTCTGTGATATATAGCGCAGCTACTTTATCACCCTATCACCTTACCACCTTATCACTCCTTTCCTCCCTTTCTTTTATGCTAATGATTACTTTTGCAGTTTCATTAAATGTAATCTGCTTTATGCAATTCCCCGGATTCGGTCATCAAATGCCGACAGTGCCGCCTTCGCACCTTCACCCATTGCAATTACTATCTGTTTGTAGGGAACGTCCGAAACATCTCCTGCTGCATAAACGCCCGGAAGCGTGGTGCGGCAAAAAGCATCGATCTTGATTTCGCCTATTGGTGTCGTCTCCAGCATTTCACGGAAAGGAGCACTATTAGCTGCCAGGCCAATTTGTACGAAGATACCATCCAATGGGAAATCCCGTTCTTCACTACTTACACGGTCTTTGACGCGGATAGCTGTTACCTTATCACCGTTTCCCACTACTTTGGTAGTCTGCGAGGAAGTGAAGATTTCTACATTCGGTAAGCTTTGCGCCTTTTCTTGCAATACCTGGTCGGCTTTCAGCGTATCGGCAAATTCAAAGACAGTCACTTTCCGGCAGATACCCGCCAAGTCGATGGCTGCTTCTATACCGGAGTTTCCGCCACCGATAACGGCTATATCTTTCCCCTGATAGAACGGTCCGTCGCAATGCGGACAGAAGGCAACTCCTCTGCCTATATATTCCGTTTCACCTTCCACATTCAGTTTGCGCCAGCTTGCACCGGTGGCAATTATTACACTGGGAGATATGAATGCTTCACCGCCCACTACTGAAATCCTCTTTTCTTTTCCTTGAAGTTCCGCCTTCTCTATCTTACGGTCTTCAAACAAGTCGATGGGATAATGATTGATATGGCTTCTTAAATTGTCTGCTAACTGTGCACCTGTAGTCTGTGGCACGGAGATCAGGTTCTCGATTCCTACGGTTTCCTTTACCTGACCACCGATCTTTTCGGCTACAATGGCTACCCGTAATCCCTTACGGGCTGAATAGATTGCGGCTGAGGCCCCTGCCGGTCCGCCACCTAATACGAGGACATCATAAGTACGTGAGATAGGCTCTGCATTCCCTACTGGTTCGGAACCGAACATTTCTTCCAGCTTTTGCAGAAGTTCGCCTAAAGTGCCACGTCCTACATGAAGCAATTTACCGTTGGCATAGACGGACGGTACGCCTTGAATTTTCAGTGCATCCACTTCTTCCTGGAAAAGGGCACCGTCTATCATTTCATGTGTGGCCTGTCCGTTCAGCAGAGCTATTATGTTCAGAGCCTGCACCACATCAGGGCAGTTGGTACATGTCAATGATACATAAGTCTGCAATGAAATGGGTCCTTTCAACGCCTGAATGCGTCGGTGGATGGCTTCATCGGGAAGATTTTTCCCCTTTCCATCGGCATTCAGTATTGCCAGAAGCAAAGATGTGAATTCATGGCCGTTCGGTATCCCGCGGAATTTGACACCGGTTTCTTTCCCGTTTTTCAGTAAAGAGAATTCCAGCTTCGGTTCTTCAGTTTCAGTTACCTCACAGGAGAGTTTATCGGAACATCCTGCTACATCTTTCAGCAACTCTGTCAGCTCCTGTGCGTTTCCGTGCCGGGGATGGCAGGTGATATGAAAAGTGTACTGTGCTTCTAGGTTTTGGAAGACACTGCGTACTTGATTTAAAATGCTTGTTTCTAACATAACAGTATATGTTTAATTCCAGCCATAAATGCATGCTTATCACATTGTATATTAGGAAAATGTAGTTTCCTGACTGTAGGAAACTGTAGTTTCTGCAGTTGGGAACAGGAGTTTCTGAACCTTGGAACTGCTGTTTCCGGCATTCAGAAACTCCTGTTTCTTATTGCAGGAACGATCGTTTCTTCTAATGGAAACTGTCGTTTCTTCAAAAGGGAACGGCCGTTTCCTCTAATGGGAACTGACAGCAATACATATATGGGACTGATTGATTACTAATGTAAGATAAAAGAGGTCCCCTCTATGTGTGCAATGGATAAAGGGGACCTCGCTAATAAAAAAGGGATGTGAACTTAAATTTTACCAACCAAATCTATACTTGGCTTCAGTGTTTCGCCGCCTTTCTTCCATTTTGCGGGACATACTTCACCGTCGTGCGTAGCTACGAATTGCGCAGCTTCCACCTTACGGAGGAGTTCGTCGGCATTACGTCCGATGTTATTGTCCTGTATTTCGGCAATCTTGATTTTGCCTTCGGGGTTCACGACAAATGTGCCGCGGTAAGCCATACCTTCTTCTTCAATCATTACACCGAATGCACGAGTCAGCACGCCTGTAGGGTCTGCCAGCATCGGATACTTGATCTTGCGGATACTTTCGGATGCATCGTGCCATGCTTTGTGCACGAAGTGAGAGTCGGTGCTTACAGAGTACACCTCTACACCCATTGCTTGGAATTGCTCGTATTTTTCAGCGATGTCCACCAGTTCGGTAGGGCATACGAAAGTAAAGTCTGCGGGATAGAAGAAGAAAATAGCCCATTTGCCTTTTACGTCTTCGTTGGTTACTGTTTTGAAACTTCCGTTCTGGAATGCCTGAACTTTGAATTCAGGAAGCTGGGAATTGATAATTGGTTCCATAATCTTTTTTGTTTTAAAAGGTTTAGTACTTTGTTTTTTCGATGATGCAAAGTTCATGCAAACCGAATGCAGAAGCAAGCTCGCTTGATTATGCTGAGGTACAGCTGATCTTCGCGTTTGCAAAAATATAGCATCTTTTGCCGATAGAACAAAAAAAACGATTGAAAAGATTTATGGGCCGATAGACGAAATCTATACAACGCACTGAGTTGCCCGCAGGGACAGCATTTCGCGGGGTACAGAGGCTTGTATTTCTTTTGTGAGTACCTCCAACAAAGTGTTTCGTATGAAGTGCTCGTTGGTGATGAGAATGATCTGCCGGGTAGGAGTGGGGATGGCAAAGGGGCGCACCAACTCTTTCTGTGTCTCGTTGAGCTGATCGATGGCAAGTTCGGGAATGAAGGTAACGCCTTTACCGCTTTCTACCATACGCATGAATGTCTCCATGCTGCCCAGATGATAAGCGATCTGGCTGGCTTGCGCCGCCTTCATCTGGCAGAAGCGGACTAACTGGTCGCGGAAGCAATGTCCCTCGTCCAGCATCCAAAGCTGTTCGTCGCTGAGATCGGAGGTGCGGATAATCTTATTATCGAACAGTTTGCTTTCGCGCGCGATGTACGCATAGAATTGTTCGTAGAATAAAGGTATCTGGCGGAAGTCATCCTTTTCGGGGAGGGTGGCGATAATGCCGGCATCTATCTCTCCTTTTATAAGAGCCTGCTTGATGTCCTTCGTCTTCATCTCCGTTACGCGGATATCCAGTTTGGGATATTTCTTCATCAGTTGCGGAAAGAAGCGCGGCAACAGATAAGGGGCGATGGTGGGAAGTATGCCTAACTTAAAGACACCCGACAAGGAGTGCTTTTCTTCTTCAATAATATCCTTTATGTGGCCTGCCTGTTCCAATACGATACGGGCTTGCTCTATTACAAGCCGTCCGACGGGAGTAGGGCAGATGGGTTGTTGGTTTCGGTCGAATATCTTGGTGTCTAACTCGTCTTCCAGTTTTTGTATCATGGCACTCAGAGTGGGTTGAGTTACGCGGCAATGTTCCGCAGCTTTGGCGAAATGGCGGAACTGATTAACGGCAAGAATGTATTCCAGTTGTTGTAAAGTCATGATAAATAAAGGGTTTGAACGGGTTATATAGATTCTGTCTATGCAAAGATAGAAATTATCTGTTTGACAAGCGTTGATTTGCCTCTTATCTTTGTACAAAAAACGAAGAAAGGCTGCATCTCAGCATAATCAAGCAAGCTTGCTTCTGCCTTCGATTTGCACTTTCTTTGCAACAGGAAAAAGAAAAACAGTATAAACTATTAAAACCATAAAATTATGAAGACTTTAAATTATATCAAGTTAAATGAATCGGGAGTAGCTAACGTAGTATCTGCATTGCATCAACTTTTGGCAGATTTCCAGGTGTATTACACGAATCTGCGCGGTTTCCACTGGAACATCAAGGGACATGGTTTCTTCGTATTGCACGAGAAGTTTGAAAGTATGTATGACGACGCAGCCGAGAAGGTGGACGAAATTGCAGAGCGTATCCTGATGTTGGGTGGTGTACCCGAAAACAAGTTCAGCGAATACCTGAAAGTTGCAAAGATCAAAGAAGTATCTGACGTGGCTTGTGGTAGCGATGCGGTCAGCAATATTCTTGAAACTTACGGATACCTCATTGGTGAGGAAAGAAAGATCATTGAACTGGCCAATGAAGCAGGTGACGACGTTACTGCCGACCTGATGACAGGCTATCTGAAAGAACAGGAAAAGATGGTTTGGATGCTGGTCGCTTTCAGTACAAAAGGATGCACAGACAAATAATATATAGGTTTAGGTGATAAATGATGGAAAGGTGATGAAGTGGTGGAGACACTGCTTTATCACCTTTTTCCTTGTATATTATTTCTTTTTCGGTGCCCGTCTTGCCCAACCTTCTTCACTGAAGTCAGGTTCTTTATCGCGGAACTCCTTGTTGTCATTTTGGAAGAATTGTCTCCAATCGTCTTTCTTGCCACGAGCGCTAGTATAGCCACGTTCTTCGCGGCTCGGTTTGCCTTTCTTTTTGTCAGCCGGAGCATTGTCAGATTTACTTCTACTGTTTCTGGGCGTATCGTTACGTTTTCCAGATGCATCGCTACGCTTTTCATCTTTGAAGCTACGCTTTTTGCCATCAAACTCCTTTTTGCTGTAACTGCTTCCTTCGCTTTTACGTCTGCCTTTAGGAGCTTCCTTGCCTTCTTCACCGGCAATCTCCACAGAAACCTTACGACCGTTCCAGTTGGCTCGGTTTAAAGCTTTTACTACATTTCCCGCTTCTTTCTCGTCTACCTCAAAAAATGAGAAGTTCTTCATCAGATCAATACGTCCCAGTTCCACACGACCACGGGTATTACTGTTCAGAAGACTGATCAGTTCATTGGGGAAGAAATTATCCATCTTACCCAGATTGATGAACAGGCGCGTAAATCCCGGTTCAGCTTTGCGGCTGCTACTTCTGCGGTCACCACTGCGTTCGTTGCCGCTTCGGCCGTTACGTTCACCACGGCTATCGGTAGGCATTTCTATTTCTTCGCGATTGCGGTAATATTCTGAGAAACGGTTGAACTCGTGGGAAACCATACGTTTGATAAGGTCTTCTTTGCTCAACCAGTCCAGTTTACGGTATATTTCAGGCATAAAGTCAGCCATGTCTTCTTCGTTCACTTTCACCTTTTCCAGATCGTCAATCACTTTCAGGAGCTGTTTCTCGCAAATCTGTTTGCCGGTAGGCATTTCACCAATAATAAACTTCTTGCTGATGATACGTTCTATTTCGCGCATCTTACCTTTTTCGCGCAAGTTGATGATGGCGATAGAAGTACCGGTCTTTCCGGCGCGTCCTGTACGTCCGCTACGGTGGGTGTAACTTTCGGTATCATCTGGCAGACCATAGTTGATAACATGTGTCAAGTCGTCTACGTCGAGTCCGCGTGCAGCAACGTCCGTGGCAACCAGGATTTGCAGATTACGGATGCGGAATTTCTGCATTACGGCGTCACGCTGCGCCTGACTTAATTCACCGTGCAGTGAATCGGCATTGTAACCGTCCTGCATCAACTTGTCGGCAATTTCCTGCGTTTCTTTGCGCGTACGGCAGAAAATGATACCGTATATCTGCGGATAATAGTCTACAATACGTTTCAGAGCCGCGTATTTATCCTTGGCATGAACGGTGAAGACTACATGCTTCACGTTGCTTGTACTTTCATTTTTCCGTCCGATAGTGATTTCTTTGGCGTCACGTAAGTATTTCTTTGAGATACGTGCAATCTCCGGGCTCATAGTGGCAGAGAATAATAACGTATTACGCTCCTGAGGCACATCGGCAAGAATAGCGTTAATACTGTCCGTGAATCCCATGTTCAGCATTTCGTCCGCCTCGTCCATCACTACATTCTGGATAGTGGTGAGCGATACAGTCTTACGTTCCATCAGGTCGAGTAGTCGTCCCGGGGTAGCAACGATGATATGTACACCTTGTTTCAGGGCACGTATCTGGCTATCTATGGATGAACCACCATATACGGGCAATACCCGCAATCCAGTGATGTATTTGGAATAGTCATTCAAATCACCTGCAATCTGCAAGCAAAGTTCGCGTGTAGGGCAAAGTATAAGGGATTGTGGAATCCGGTTCTTTACATTAATTTTTTGGATAAGTGGCAGGCCGAATGCGGCGGTTTTCCCCGTTCCTGTTTGTGCAAGTGCTACAACATCATTATTTTCTCCTAAAAGGTAAGGAATCACTTCCTCTTGCACCGGCATGGGACACTCATATCCCATTTCTTCAATGGCGCGGCGTATCTCCGGCGACAGACCGAGCTCTTCAAAATTCTTCATTAAATCTTTGTATATCTTTATATTCGGGCACAAAGATAGAACAATTTTAGTGATTAATTATCGTTTTTCACTAAAAGAATACTTTGCAGCTTCTTAATTTCTTCTTTCTTGAGTCCGATGCCCCTTTCCAGATAGGTCTCCACGTCACCGTACCTACGTTCTATTTCTTCTTTGGCAGCATTCAGGAAATCTTCTCTGGCTGAATAAACAGTCGTGATGGCTTCTTGCGAACGTGCAGGCAGATTGTAGGCATAACGTGAGGCGCTGGGAATATTAAAGTAGTCATTGCTGAGACGATAATCTTCCATGATAATATCGCTGTTCACACCAAGAGAAGCGAGTATCAGTGCCGAAGCAATGCCGGTGCGTCCCTTACCGGAGGAACAATGAATGACGACAGGATAGTTAGCACTGTCCAACAGGATATCGAATATCTGCCGGTATTCATGGTGGTAGTTCATCACTAACTCGCGATTCATTCGTTCCACCATACGGTATACAGTATCACTTTTTATTTTTTGTTCCTGGATACCTCTCAGAATATCTTCCATATCCCCCGTTTTTATGGGAATATGTACGACATTGAATCCTTCTTGTAATGGGGTATGTCCTTTTAACTCTGATTCGGAGCGCAGGTCTACAATAGTCTTGATGCCTATATTCTTTAGTTCTCTGCGCGAGTAGCATTCCAGACTGTCTATCTGGGCTGAGCGGTAAAGCATACCCCAGCGCAATTGTTTCTGGGTAGGATATGATGGATATCCTCCCATATCGCGGAAGTTCTGTATACCAGGGATATTGACATTACGGGTAGCAATCTTCACACGGTATTTATCATTAAATACAAGGGTATAGTAATACCGTCTGGTAGGGTCCGTGGTAACAATTGTCATTCGTTGGTCGGCAATATTTGCCATGGCCACCGGAGAATCTTCGGGAATATAGTTCGGGTCGGTAGAGGCATATACCTTTACGTTTCCTTTAATAAGAGGGGCCATTTCCCATTTGACGATACTATTTCCAACGTTGTTTTCTTCGCAAACGACGGAGATATGGGGAGCTGTGCCGCTACAAGCCGGTAGCAGTAATACACATGTTAGCAAGTTCAACAGATTTTTATACATAGTTTTTTGTCTGAGCGTATACTGCAAAGATATGTATTCTGCTGACTTTTGTTACTTCAAGGCGCAGAGTTTCACAGAGTTTTTTCTCCTTTAACGGGGATTTAGTTAATGGGAGGCAACTGGCGGGCAAACTCCGGTGATATGGAATTGTTAAAACTCCGGCATACATCTGCCGAGAACTCGATGCCGCAACGGATAATCTTGTCCCAGGTGGCTTCATCTATTTGTCCCAGATCGCAGTGGCGTACATTGTACTTCAGCAGGCCATAGATGATTCCGGCATTGAAATTATCACCCGCTCCAATAGTACTGACTGCCTCCAATGGCGGAATAGCATACTCTTTGGTAATGCTTTTCGTACGCAGTGAAATCTCTTTCGCTCCGGCAGTGCAAAGAAAGTTAGAGCAATAAAAACGAATCTTATCTTTGTAGACCTTATCCACTTCCTTTTGATTATACATATAGAAGAAATCTTCTATAGAACCGCGTACAATGTCGGCATATTCCAGATTCTCGATGATGGTTGATGTCAGTTTAATGGCTTCATCTTTATGCGAGGAGCGGAAGTTAGGATCGTAGTAGACAATTGCTTTCTTCTCACGTGCCTGCTCCAACAGATCCTGAACTTTATCGCGCAACACCGGGTTCAGGGCAAAATATGAACCGAAAACTACGATGTCGTCTTCTTCCAGTTTTGGGAAGACTACATCCAGCCGTTGCTTGGGATAATCCTTATAGAAAATATATTCCGCATCACCATGTTCGTTCAGGTAAGCCAGTGATACGGGAGATTTGCCATCGGGGAACACATTGACATATTCGGTAGACATGCCGCTATCCTGCATGAATTGCAGAATTGTGTTGCCCACCTGGTCGTTTCCCGTTTCGCTGATGAAGCTCACAGGTACGCCTGTCCGTGCCAATGACACGATGCCGTTAAATACTGAGCCACCCGGTACAGCTGCTGTCGGCTGCCCGTTGCGGAAAATGATGTCAAGGATAGTTTCTCCTATACCGATTACTTTTCGCATAATTTTCTTGATTTTTCACCCAAATACCCACCGTGATGACGTTTGGAGTAGTCTCCAATTGTAAAGCCGGTCTGTTGCATTACCTGTACTACAAGAATGTCACCGATGACGGTCATTACAGTAGTCGAGGTAGTGGGCGTCATTCCCAGAGCACAGACTTCCTTGGGCTTTCCTGTGCTGAGACATACATCAGACTCATGAGCCAACGGACTATCTGGATTTCCGGTAATAACAATAAATTTAAGCTCTGGGTTCAAATTATGAGCTAATTGTGTGAGTTCCACGATTTCGCGTGTTTTGCCGGAGTTAGAGATCAATAGCAGTAAATCGTTTTCCTGCAAGATACCTAAGTCACCGTGTTGAGCTTCGCTGGGATGCAGAAATACGGAAGGGATTCCGGTAGAACAGAACGTAGTTGCAATGTTCATGGCAATCTGTCCTGCTTTTCCCATACCCGAAGTTACCAGTTTCCCTTTCCGCCGGTGAATTTGTTCCACGATAAGTTCTACTGCACGCTCGTAAGCGTCTGTCACGGGGATGTTTAGAACAGCTTGTGCTTCTTTCTGCAAAAGCTCTTGAATGGATTCAATCATTATACTATTTTTGTTAGTAGTTAGGTTATAGCCTACAAATATCTGCAATTTTCCATAAATGGCAATAAGTTTTATTGTATTTTTGCTTTGTGAAGATAGGGGGAGCTCATCAAATTGAGTTATCTTTGCGCCCTCAATCAGTTTTGAACGTAAGAATGAAGAAGTTAGCACTTTTCCCTTTACCGGGACATAACGAATATACACTTGCCAACGGTTTGCGTATTATCCATCAACCGGCCTATTCCAATGTAGCTTATTGTGGTTTTGCTGTTGATGCCGGAACCCGTGATGAACTTGAGAATGAACAAGGCATGGCGCACTTTGTGGAACATCTTATTTTTAAAGGTACACAGAAGCGGAAAGCCTGGCATATTCTCAATCGTATGGAGAATGTAGGTGGTGACCTGAATGCTTACACCAATAAAGAAGAGACGGTTATCTATTCTGCTTTCCTTACTGAGCACTTCGGCCGGGCCTTTGAACTGCTGGCGGATATTGTATTTCATTCCACCTTTCCGCAACGTGAGATTGAAAAGGAAACGGAGGTAATCATTGATGAAATCCAGTCTTACGAGGACACGCCTTCCGAACTTATTTTCGATGACTTCGAGGATTTGATCTTCCGCGGACATCCGCTGGGACGTAATATTTTGGGTAATCCTGAATTACTGAAAACGTTCCGGAGTGAAGATGCTGCTGCTTTCACTTCCCGCTTTTACCATCCGGGCAATATGGTTTTCTTTGTTTGGGGCGATTTGGATTTCAAGCAAGTCATCCGTTGGGCAGAGAAACTCCTTATAGATGTCCCTGCGGTATCGGTGGATAACCGTCGTATGCCTCCTCCTCTTTATACGCCTGAGAAACTCACTATACATAAAGATACGCATCAGGCTCATGTCATGATTGGCAGTCGTGGATACAATGCCTATGATGATAAACGTACAGCCCTTTATCTGCTGAACAATATTCTTGGGGGCCCGGGTATGAATAGTCGTCTGAACGTTTCTCTGCGTGAACGCCGGGGATTAGTTTATAATGTGGAGTCCAATCTGACTTCTTATACGGATACAGGTGTCTTCTGCACTTATTTCGGATGCGATCCTGAAGATGTGGATACATGTATGCGATTGGTAATGAAGGAACTTAAAAGCTTGCGTGATACCAAGATGACTTCCCAGCAACTGGCTGCTACCAAGAAGCAACTAATTGGACAGATAGGTGTAGCGTCGGATAATAATGAGAACAATGCCCTCGGTATGGCAAAGACCTTCCTGCATTATCATAAATATGAAACATCCGAAGCGGTTTATCAACGTATTGAACAACTTACTCCGGAGATTCTATTGGAAGTGGCGAATGAAATGTTTGCAGAAGATTATCTGTCGACGTTAATCTATCGCTGAGTATCCTTTATTGATTGGCATAAGGCAACGTCTGCAATCACAACTCCATGAACCGGTCGTAGATGTAATAACCTTTGTCGGATTTGAATACATATTCCTTGTTTATTTATGTAGCATTTTTTATCAGTCCGGTTTTCCCCATGCGGCGTGGACTCATCAAAGTGATGTTGCGTCCATTCCTTAAGGCAGAAATTAACTTCTGTGTGTCCTCTTTCCGGTCACAAAAATAGTCTGGTCCGGCATAACCGTAAACCAGAAAAGGATTCGTTATTCTATTCATAAGCAAAAGTTTATGTGCAGCGTAAAAAGTGTAGCACTTTTTACGCTACACTTTTTACGCAATAACTTTCGACTTCTGCAAATGTTTCAGAGTAAATTATGAGAATTAGTGTGAATCTGACTCGTTTTATTTAAATACCTGCTTCATCGGTCTTCCAATCCAAACTTGCGGTTGTTTCAGTCCGAAGATGTAGGCAATGGTAGAAGCAACGTCATATTGCATCATACTTTCGTGGAATTCACCGCTCTTCTTTACATTTTTACCGGAGATGATGAAAGGTGTCTGCATCTCGTTCATAGTTTTGCCGCCATGTCCTTTTTCAATGCCACCGTGGTCGGCAGTGACGATAAAGATAGTTTCTTTCAGCATGCCGGCATCTTTTACGGCTTGAATAATACGGGCTACATAGGTATCCAGTTCTTTCAGTTTGGCATAATACTCAGGAGTGTCGTGTCCGGCCTGGTGTCCTACGTGGTCAGGATTATCAAAACAGACGGCGAGTAGGGTTGGCTGTTTCTCTTTGATATAAGTTTCCGCCATTGTGCACAGGGCTTTGGGATGCTTATTGTAATCGGGAGCCTGCGCATAGTGGCTCAAAGAAAGTGTATCCACCAGATATTTGATACCGTCCCATTCGTACAGGCAACCGATTTCGGCTTCGGGCTGTGCATCGCGCAATAATTGGAAGATAGTGGGGAAAATGCCATGCTGATTGAGTACACGCGAAGGTAATTCGGGTGTTTTAGATCCCCATTGTGTGTACCCGTGCAGTTCAGGACCGGCTCCCATAAACATGGAAGCCCAGTTGATGGCACTTGAAGAGGGAAGTGCGGACCGCTTTTCGAGCGTATAGGCTCCGTCAGCCATCAGTTGCTTGATAGTAGGAATATCTGCCTTGGGAACACTATAGGCTCCCCAGCCATCCAAACCGATTAATACGACATGTTTTGCTTTTCCTTTAGCATTACAAGGAGCGGCAACTAACAGCACTGCAAGGATAGAGAGTGCCAATGTGATAGTAAATTTCTTCATGTTTTTCTACTTTTTACGTTAACTGCCGGCAAAGTTACGGAAATTATTATGCTGTATCTGCCAGTTTTATACGCGAAAGATGCCTCTATTGTCCGTGTATGGTGAAAAGAATATGCACGATAACTTTTCATGTTTTCAAGTGTTTTAAAATTGATCTTGAAGATTATTATGAATATAATTATTATATTTGCAATAATTTAAAATGTAATAATCATGAAGAGTGTACAAACAAATCCTTTTGTTATTGGTGCTTATGCTGGCAGTCATTACTTCTGCGATCGTGAAAGAGAAACTGATGAACTGATTCAAGACTTGATGAATGGACGCAATGTAGTATTGATTGCCCAGCGGCGTATGGGAAAGACCGGATTAATACTGCATACTTTTCATCAGGAAAAAATCAGTAAACATTATAATGTTTTCTTTATAGATATCTTTGCAACAGCCTCTATCCGTGAATTTATATATGCTTTCGGCAATGCTATTATTGACCAGTTGAAGCCGCGTGGCAGGAAATTCCTGGATCAGTTTCTGCAAACCATTACTTCCTTGCGCCCTGCTGTGAAAATAGACGCTTTGACAGGTGAACCCACTTTAGAGATAGGTCTAAGCGTATCTTCAGTCGATACGACTTTAGATGAAATCTTTGCCTATCTCAATGCTGCTGATAAACCCTGTATTGTTGCTTTTGATGAGTTTCAGCAAATAAACCACTATGCCGAAAAAAACATGGAAGCCTTGTTGCGCACGCAGATACAGCATTGTCCGAACGCGCGTTTTATTTTTGCCGGTAGCGAACCGAGTTTATTGGTCGATATGTTTAATAGTGCCAATCGCCCTTTTTACCAGAGTACCTTTACCTTGCACCTCGAAAGCATACCTTTGGAAAAATATATCGAATTTGTCAAGATGCATTTCTGTGAGCATGGGAAAGTTGTAGATGCTGCCTTGGTGGAAATAGCTTATCATAGTTTTGAAGGTATTACACTTTACCTGCAAATGCTGATGAACGAAGTGTTTTTGCTCACTGAAAAGGGAGGAACTGCTACGGTGGCTTATTTTGAAATTGCTTTGACTTCTCTTATTAGAAAACAAAATTTCATCTATCAATCTATTTTTGCCGACTTAACCGAACGCCAGCGCGAAATCATTCGTGCGATAGCTGCTGAAGACATAGCAGTCAATGTAACTTCCGGTGAGTTTGTGCGAAAGTATCATTTGAAATCACCCAGTTCCGTACAATCTGCCTTGAAAGGGCTTTCCGGTAAAGGAATGGTGAGTAAGACTCTTGATGGATATGTTATTAATGACCGGTTGCTTAAGTTCTGGGTAAAACGATATTCGGTCTGATGAAGTCCACAGAGGAGAATTTTTTATATCGGGTTCATCAAATGTTGTTTCAGGCACTGTTACAGTCAGGCGAATGCTGTTGGCTGACAACTTCCGTCGGTACTGCAAAAGCTGAGATAAGCAATCAGTTCATTGTTCTGCTAGTCAGCCGGAAGTTGCAGTACGGCATGACAACCGGAACGTAGGGCGGCTTCCGTATCGTAAACGGCTGTTTCTTTATTTTTGTTATACACCAGTACATAGCTATATCCGTATCTTCTGCATTCCCCATGCCGCTATTGTCCTGCCAGTTAAAGTACATTTGATCCTCATTCTGTGTGGCTGTTCCCTCGAATGCGGGCATTAGGGTTCCTATGGAGACCAATGCCCGGTTAAAGTCAATCGAGGTTTCTTTCCCATTGCCCGTCACGGCTCTTTTCAGTGTATAGGACATGGCAGCATTGAATGCGGGCTTTTCCTGCGTAAATTCCTTATAGCCGATACGAATAAAAGGTTTTATGGCTTTCAGGAAACTGAATGCCGTGGCAAACTTACCTCTCTGTTCCTGCTGTTTCGGTGTGCGTGGATTACTGACTTTGGCCGCCCGTGCACGTATGTAGTATTTTGATTTCCAGTGAAACCCTACTATCGGTCCCACTTTGCCGGAGAAGCCTCCGAGTATGCCTTGATTGATAATTCCCATGGTGTCGCATTTTAAATTGGTTATTCTGTTTCTGACGTAAAGGTATACATTTTTATTTCCTTCAGCCAAACGATTTTAGCGGTTTGTCTTCATGAATGTGATATTTGCGTCCGTTTGCAGCGATTTGCTTAGTTGGCTATTCTTGCTTGGGATCGATGGCCTAAAATATCTGCTTCTTATCTGGGATATACTTGCTCCGTATCAAATCCATACTTTCTCCACATAGAAGTACCTCTGAGTGGAGATTGTACGGAGCAAGTATGTCGCAGATATGTCTTGAGTAAGGTAAAGGGTAAGAGTTTAGAAGTCAATTTTTATTCTTCAGTCTGTTTTAGAGGGTTCAAGTCTTCGCATACTGAATTCACAACCGCAATATTGCTGGTTATAGAAATCATGCTCTTTGAGAAGCTGGTTTCGTCGGTCTTGTAATCCTCCTTTTCGCCAGTTTTGTTTCCAGAAAGTGGTTCCGGGGTAAAGGGCGGCGGCTCTACGTCCCGCTTCGTTGATCTGATCGAGGCTTTTCCAGCGGGAAGAGGCAAGGGTAGTGGTGAACAGGGTGAAACCGTGCTTGGAGGCATAACGGGCAGTTTCAGCCAAACGAAGGTTGAAACATTTCAGGCAACGGCCACCTCGTTCGGGCTCATCCTCCATTCCTTGCATGGAGGTGCGCCAGAATGAGTAATCGTAGTCGCCATCTATAAAGTCAAGTCCTAACCCCTGAACATAACGGATGGCCTCGGATTTCCGGATTTCATATTCGGTCTGAGGGTAGATATTGGGGTTGTAATAAAACACGGTGGGGCGGATGCCGTTAGCAAGCAGGCATTCGATAATGGCAGAAGAACAAGGTGCGCAACAAGAGTGGAGCAGCACCTTGTCTTCATGGTTAGGAGTTTGAAGCTTTAACATCATCTTTTCGTCTTTTTAGGTACGTATTTATACCTTCAGTTTTATTTTAGCCTTCACCAGTAGTCCGGTCAGTTGGACAATGATGAGGGAGAATATGAGTGATCTTAATAAGCCGGGGGCATCTGCATTCAGAAACTCGGGGTAGTGCCAATCCAATAATTGTTGGGCGGCGTACCATACGTATGGAATGATATAGCACGTCAGCGTAGCGGTTCCCGCAGGTTTGATGATATCGAACCAGGGTGTTTTACCTTTTACATCCGTCAGCCAATAGAACAGGCCGAACAACGGGAAGAATGCGGCAAGACAATAGAACAGCCAGCTCGGAGTGGCCTGTATCTTTGAGATAATCCAGTGGGGGTGCGAGCAAAGTGCAGCGATGAGCATGATGACACCTAAGGCACAAAGGATAACAATGAATTTACGCGGATGTTCCCGGTCGGCATATTTCTGCATCAACAGGGAAGTGAGTACCCCCGACATACCGAATGCATGCAGCGTCCAGTCACTGGGGATGAAAGGCAGAAGGATGATGCGTAAACCATATTCCTGTGGGATCAGGTTAGAGTGACTGATCACCGCAAGGGGCATGACGACCAGCCATGCTATGACATTTTTGCGCAAACTTTCGCGGGTGAACAGGTAGATACCGGCACACACGACATACGTCCAGCCGATAAGTCCCAGAATGCCCCACCAACCTTGATGGAAAGGTTTCCCGTTTAAATCTTTATATAGAACGAGGAATGCCAACAAGGCAATACCAAGCACCTTCATTGCGATGAATAGGTACTTTTTTGCCCCTTCAGCCTTCGGATAAACGGCCCAGACCAGGAAAAAGCCGATAACCATCAGGATGCAGAACCACTGGTGGGAAATGCCACCTGCTATGCCACCCGAATTAAGTGAAAATAGCCCCATAGCGATGAGTGCCACCGTACGCCAGAAGATATGGGCAATGACCTGAAGTGTAGTATCTCCTTTTCGGTAACGGTTCTGGATGGCAAAAGAGACAGACATGCCCATGCAAAACAGGAATGCGGGAAAAATGGTGTCGGAGAATCCCATCATATCTTCGTTGATGTCGGCATGTTCAAGCCAGTGGGGGATGTTCTTCAGACCGGGGATGTCATTCACGAAGAGCATGAGAAACATGGTGAGTGCGCGGAATACATCAACCGCGGCCACTCGTTGAGGTGCTAAGTTTTTCATTATAGAATACATTTGGGGGTTAATGCTGCAAATATAGGAAACTAATTTTTTATATTTGTCCCCATGAAGGTAAAACTGCTGATATTTCTCGGACTGGTTTTAGTAGGCATTCATGGAATGTCTGCTTCGGTGGATATTCCTGCAATGGATAGATGGTCTGCTGCCTTGGATGAGGCTATCGGGGCGCATCAGGAATATGTGGCAGTGCGGGAAGCTCGTATTGAAGCTTTGAGGCAGCAATTGTTGCAGACAGATATGGAGGCGTCGGAGTATTTCCGTCTGAATGGAGAAATGTTTCAGGAATACAAGGCATATATATGCGATTCAGCCCTTCTTTATCTGGGCCGCAATTTGCGCTGGGCGCAGCGCCACGGTGAACAGGAAACAGTGGATGAAACCCGCATCCGACGGGCGCACCTGATGTCTTCGGCAGGTATGTATAAGGAAGCTTCTGAGGATTTGGAACAGATAAATCCTTCCGGACTCTCTTCCCGTCTGTTGCCCGATTATTACGAAAATTACCGTCATTTATACGGTGAATTGGGGGCATATACGCAAGATGCTTTCCGTCGTAACCGCTATTATGGTTTGTCTGCCGCTTATGAGGACTCACTGATGCAGGTGCTTTCCCCTGCCTTCGCCCTTTATCCGGAACGCAGAGAGATGCAGGCAGCTGCTGCCGGTAGGTTAGAGGAAGCTTTGAAGATAAACGATGACCGCTTGGCAAGTGTGCGCCCCGATACTCCGGAGTATGCGTTGATAACGTATCACCGTTCTTTGCTGTATCATCGCCTGGGGGACCTGGAGAAAGCAAAATATTATCTGGCTTTGTCCGCTTTGACGGATATCCGCCTTGCGATTACAGACCATGCCTCCCTGTGGACTTTGGCACAATTGCTCTATGAGGAAGGAGACATCGAACGTGCTTATCGCTATATCCGTTTTTCGTGGAATGAAACCAATCATTACAATGCCCGTAGCCGCAGTTTGCAGACAGCCGGCATTCTATCGCTTATAGATCTTACCTATCAGGCTATGCAGGAGAAACAGAATGAACGTCTTCGTTTTTATCTCTGGATGATTAGTATTCTATCTCTGCTGTTGGTCGTAGCTGTTGTCTGGATTTACAGGCAGATGAAGCATCTCTCTGTCGCCCGGGCTCATTTGGAGCAGGCGAATGAACAGTTGCAAATGTCTAATCATATCAAAGAAGAATATATCGGGCGCTTCCTGAAACTCTGTTCTACCTACATCGACCGACTGGATGCTTACCGGCGCATGGTAAACAAGAAGCTTATCGGCGGGCAGATGGAAGAACTCCTGAAAATGGTACGTTCACGAGATGTGCTCGACACGGATCTGAAAGAATTATATGGGAACTTTGATACGGCTTTCCTGCACCTTTTCCCTGATTTTGTAGGAAAATTCAATGAACTGCTTCAACCGGAAGAGCGGATCATACTCCGCAAAGGCGAACTTCTGAATACTGAATTACGTATTTTTGCTTTAATCCGATTGGGCATTGACGATAGTTCGCAGATTGCCGAATTTCTCCGTTACTCCGTCAATACAATCTATAATTACCGCGCCAAAGTGAAAAACAAAGCTTGTGTTTCGCGTGATGACTTTGAAACATGCGTTATGAAGATACGCTAAGCATACGTCATTACCTTATTTCCTATCCACTTTTTTACTTTCTCTATTGATTTTTATCTGCCTGTTCTTTAGAGGGTTATCTTCGCTGTATATTTCATCTTATCCACATATTCATAATGCGGAGGTACGTAATGTCTTTATCTTGCCTACCTTTGGGGGAGATTAATTAACCCTTGAAAAACATACCATGAATTTGAAATTACCTCTTTTATTAGGATGCTGTTTGTTGGTTGCTACTACAACCTGTGCCGGGACTTCCGGTTCATTGGGTGAGGATGCTCCGGGAAAAAACAAAGCGGAAGTTTACATTACGACTGCCGATCGGCAGCAAAGCTTTAACCACATTACTCAAGAGCTTTCCAAAGTCTCTGCATCTGAGTCTGTAATCACTATAAATCCTACGGTGCGGTATCAGGAGATGGATGGTTTCGGAGCTGCTGTTACAGGTTCTACCTGCTATAATCTGATGCAGATGACACCGACCGACCGTACGAAATTCCTGACTGAAACGTTTTTTGATAAAAATGGGCTGGGATTTAGTTATATCCGCATTTCTATTGGTTGTTCCGACTTTTCACTGAGCGAGTATACCTGTTGCGATACAAAAGGAATTGAGAATTTCGCTCTGCAAACTGAAGAGAAAGAATATGTAATACCTATTTTAAAAGATATTCTTGCTCTTAATCCCACTATCAAAATATTAGGTTCTCCGTGGACATGCCCCAAGTGGATGAAGGTGAATAACCTGGAAGAAAGGAAACCATTTGATTCCTGGACAAGCGGACAATTGAATCCGGATTATTATTCTGATTATGCTACTTACTTTGTGAAGTGGATACAGGCATTCCGTGATGAAGGTATTGAAATCTACTCCGTCACTCCACAGAATGAACCGTTAAATAGGGGTAATTCTGCTTCTTTGTTCATGGGTTGGAAAGAAGAACAAGCTTTTGTCCGCGATGCTCTCGGTCCTGCTTTCAAGGCTGCCGGACTGGATACGAAGATTTATGCTTTCGACCATAATTACAACTATGATAATATGGCCGATCAGCAGGAGTATCCTGTTAGAATGTATGATGATGAAGTGGCTGCTGCTTTCCTTACCGGAGCTGCTTATCACAACTATGGAGGCAGACGTGAGGAATTGAATAACATTCAGCAGAAACGTCCCGATAAAGAACTTATCTTTACGGAAACTTCTATCGGCATGTGGAATGACGGACGCAACCTGGAAAGGCGTTTGATGGAGGATATGCGCGAGGTGGCTCTTGGTACGGTAAACAATTGGTGTAAAGGCGTCATTGTCTGGAATCTGATGCTGGACGATGAACGTGGACCCTGGCGTGAAGGTGGTTGTAAAACCTGCTACGGAGCTGTTGATATTAATCGTGGGGACTATAAGACGATGACTTACAATTCTCATTATTATATTATCGGGCATCTGTCGTCCGTAGTAAAACCGGGTGCAGTTCGTGTGGAAAGTAAAGGTGTTGACGAGAAAGGATTAATGTACTCTGCATTTGAAAATCCCGATGGAACCGTTGCTTTTGTACTCTTGAATGAGGGAAATGAGGAAACTCGCCTGACTGTAACGGATGGAAAGAATTATGTAGATTGTGTGGTGCCTGCCAAAGCAGTAGCCTCTTATCGCTGGAAGAAATAATCTTATAGTATTAGAATATCATGTTGAAATCGATTTTAGTGGGTACATCCCTTTTAGCAGCTTCTCTGATGTTGGGGAGTTGTGGTGAAAAGGCAGAAAAAATACAGGATTTTGCTGAGTTTATAACCATTCAGGGGCAAGACCTGATAAAACCTGATGGTACGAAACTCTTTATCATGGGTACCAATCTGGGCAATTGGCTGAATCCGGAAGGGTATATGTTTAAGTTTAACAAAACGAATTCTCCCCGGTTTATCAATGAAATGTTCTGCCAATTGGTAGGACCCGACTTTACTGCTGAGTTTTGGAAAGCTTTCAAAGACAATTATATCATTCGTGAAGATATTCAGTTTATTAAGAATACAGGTGCGAATACCATTCGTCTTCCATTCCATTATAAGCTTTTCACGGATGAGGACTTTATGGGGTTGACTGCCGGTCAGGATGGTTTTGCCCGTGTAGACAGTGTTGTGGAATGGTGCCGTGAAGCCGATCTTTATCTGATTCTTGATATGCATGATGCTCCGGGTGGACAAACGGGTGATAATATAGATGATAGCTACGGATATCCTTGGTTGTTTGAAAGTGAAGCCAGCCAGCAATTGTATTGCGATATCTGGCGCAAGATTGCAGACCGGTATAAGAATGAACCGGTGATTCTCGGTTATGAGCTTTTCAATGAACCTATCGCTCCGTATTTTCCGAATATGGAAGAATTGAACGGTAAACTGGAAGATATTTATAAGAAAGGGGTAGCTGCTATCCGCGAGGTGGACAATAACCATATTATTCTGTTGGGTGGCGCTCAGTGGAACGGTAACTTCAAGCCGTTCAAGGATTCTAAGTTTGATGATAAAATAATGTATACTTGCCATCGTTATGGAGGTGATCCTACTAAAGATGATATTCAAACTATAATAGACTTCCGCGACAGTGTGAACTTACCAATGTATATGGGTGAGATAGGACATAACACGGACGAATGGCAAGCTGCTTTTTGCCAGACGATGCGTGAGAATAATATCGGTTATACCTTCTGGCCGTATAAGAAGATGGATGGTTCCAGCTTTGTAGGTATTACTCCGCCGGAAAATTGGGCGAATATCCTTTATTTCTCCGAATCTCCACGCACATCTTATAAAGAAATCCGGGATGCCCGTCCCGACCAGATGATGGTACGCAAGGCAATGATGGATTTCATTGAGGCTTGCAAACTGAAGAACTGTGTGGTGCAGGAAGGGTATATTCAGTCGTTAGGTATGAAATAATCACTAATAAACTAATTATTTATCCATATGAAAAAAGTATTATTCGGTTTGGCATTCACTGTTGCTCTTCCACTCTTGGTGCAGCAGAAACCCGTATATCTGGATGCTACCAAACCTATCGAAGAAAGAGTAGAAGATGCGTTGCAAAGGCTGACTTTGGAAGAAAAGGTAGCTATGGTACATGCACAAAGTAAATTCAGTAGTGCAGGAGTGCCCCGCTTGGGTATTCCGGAAAATTGGATGACAGATGGTCCTCATGGTATCCGTCCCGAAGTACTTTGGGATGAGTGGGATCAGGCAGGGTGGACCAATGACTCTTGTGTAGCTTATCCGGCATTGACTTGTCTGGCTGCTACATGGAATCCCGATATGTCCCTGCTTTACGGAAAAAGTATCGGTGAAGAGGCGCGTTATCGCAACAAGAATGTTCTTTTGGGACCTGGTGTCAACATTTACCGTACTCCGCTGAATGGACGTAACTTTGAGTATATGGGTGAAGATCCCTATCTGGCTTCTCGTATGGTGGTTCCTTACGTGCAAGGCGTACAGCAAAATGGTGTAGCTGCCTGTGTAAAGCATTATGCGCTGAATAACCAGGAAATCAACCGTCATACCACCAATGTTATAGTGGACGACCGTGCTCTTTATGAAATCTATCTGCCGGCTTTTAAAGCTGCTGTTCAGGAAGGTAAAACTTGGGCCATAATGGGGGCTTATAATCTCTATAAAGGACAGCATGCTTGCCATAATCAGTATTTGTTGAATGATATTTTGAAAGGTGAGTGGGGATTTGATGGTGTTGTGGTTTCCGACTGGGGTGGTGTGCATGATACGGATCAGGCCATTAAGAATGGTCTCGATATGGAATTCGGTAGTTGGACGGATGGTCTTGCAAATGGCAGCAGTAATGCTTATGATAATTATTATCTGGCTATGCCTTATCTGGAGCGCATTAAATCCGGGAAAGTGGGTACGAATGAATTGGATGATAAGGTGCGCCGCATTTTGCGCCTGAGTTTCCGTACAACAATGGATATGAACCGTCCTCTGGGTTCCATGCTTTCTCCAGAACATTATGAGGCTGCCCGCCGTATTGGTGAGGAGGGGATTGTGTTGTTACAAAATAAGGGTGCTTTGTTGCCTATTGACTTGAATAAAGCAAAGAAAATTGCCGTTATCGGCGAGAATGCTGTGAAGATGATGACTGTAGGCGGTGGTAGTTCTTCTTTGAAAGTTCAGCGTGAGTTGTCTCCATTAGATGGTATTAAGAAGCGTGTAGGGGATAAAGTAGAAGTCGTTTATGCTCGTGGTTACGTAGGTGATGCCCGTGGTGAATATAATGGTGTGGTAACAGGTCAGAATTTGAAAGACGACCGTACACCGGAGGAATTGATTGCCGAAGCTGTAAAGGTTGCAGAAGATGCTGATTATGTAATTTTCATCGGTGGACTGAATAAGAGTAATAATCAGGATTGTGAGGATACTGACCGTGTCGGTCTGGATTTACCCTATGGACAGGATCATGTTATTTCGGCTTTGGCAAATGCTAATAAGAATCTTGTAGTTATTAATATCTCCGGTAATGCCGTAGCTATGCCTTGGGTTGCGGAAGTTCCTTCTGTGTTGCAGGCCTGGTTTTTGGGTTCGGAAGCAGGGAGTTCCATTGCAGCTATATTGATGGGTGATGTCAATCCTTCCGGTAGACTACCTTTCACTTTCCCTGCACGTTTGGAAGATGTTCCGGCTCATAGTGTAGGTGAGTATTTCGCTGACCGTAGTAAGAAAGTAGTGGATATGAAGTATAATGAAGGCATCTTTGTAGGTTATCGTTGGACGGACAAACAGAAGAAGGTGAAACCATTGTTCCCTTTCGGGCATGGATTGTCTTATACGACATTTGTTTATAGCAGGCCTATTGCTGACAAGAAGATAATATCTGTTAATGATGAGATCAACTTTACTGTAACTGTGAAGAATACAGGTGAACGTGAAGGTCACGAAGTCGTACAGTTATATATCAGCGATAAGAAATCTTCTTTGCCTCGTCCGGTAAAGGAACTGAAAGGTTTCAAAAAAGTGAAACTGGCTCCGGGCGAAGAGAAAGATGTCACATTTACTATAGATAAAGAAGCTTTGAGTTACTTTGATGATATTCAGCATACCTGGGTAGCTGAACCGGGTAAGTTTGAGGCGATTATTGCTGCTTCGGCAGCGGATATAAAAGGTGTAGTACCTTTTGAATTAAAATAGACGTGCTGAAAGAAGATTCTTCTTTTCATTAGTTATTATCAAGGATAGAGTAGAACGATAGGGCGAGACCATGAGGTTAACGCCCTATTTTATTTTTATAATGGAGGTGAGAATATAAAGTGTATAATGTCGTAATTAATACAAAATTATTTCTTATAAAAAATTGTATTGATATCTTGTAATAGCCTTTAGAAAAGTGTGTAGGGCATGCTTGATCTGTAAACTTGTATATTAGCGATTATATAACTTGTATATAATGATAATCTATTGTCTTTTCATATATTAAATAATTTGAATTTGTTTCTCTCATAAGTTTCGGATATTGAAACAATTATATTTTTAATATTCATATATTGAAACTGATGTTCTTAAAAAACTCCTTTTTCTTGTTTCAGCAACTTATCTACTAAACAATCACTTAAATAGTAGTCTTCCTACTTTTTTAGTGCCTATAACAGAAATAGATACAATTTACTGTCTCCCTTATTACTCCGATATTTGCATACTGAGATTTTAGGCTATTTTCGGTTCGTTTCGGGCTGTGACACGGATTTGGCCGATAGAATGATTTTAAAATAAAAATGAGAATTAGATGAAGAAAATACTAGTATGCATATTATTCATATTGGGATTATTTCCAGCCGAGAGTAAGGCTCAGAAGATTGCTGTAAAAAGCAATCTTCTTTACGATGCCACTACTACCATGAATCTTGGTTTGGAAGTGGCTTTGGTACGTAGGTGGACATTGGATATTCCGGTGAATTATAATCCATGGAAGTTTGATGAAACTCGCTTGAAGCACTGGGGCATACAACCGGAGCTTCGTTACTGGTTCTGCGAAAGTTTCAACCGCACGTTCATTGGGTTGCATGCTCACTATGCCGACTTCAATGTAGGTGGGTTGCCCGACTGGCCGCTTATCAGCGAAAATATGCAGAATATGCGCTATCAGGGACATCTGTATGGAGGCGGTATTTCGATAGGACACTCATGGATATTGAAGAAGCGCTGGAGCATTGAGGCTTCCCTTGGGTTGGGGTATGCACGCATCATATATGAAAAGTATCCCTGTGCAACGTGTGGCACTAAACAGAAAGATACCAGTAAGAACTATGTGGGACCTACAAAAGCGAGTGTATCACTTATTTACGTAATTAAATAGAAATGAGAATGATGAAAAGAAATATGTCATTTATCGTGTTGGTGCTGGTTGTCTTGTGCCTGAATACGAACAGAGCCATAGCCCAGGATCGTTCTTATGAAGGAACCATCACCATAGTACCTGTGCGGTTGGAGCAACTGGGAGAAACTGTTCATATAGATTTTGATATTCTGATGAAAGATGTGAAGGTGAAATCGGCGCATGGAGTGGACCTTATTCCGCAGTTAGTTTCTCCTACTACTACTTACGAGCTTCCACGGGTTTCCATCAAAGGGAAAAACGAGTATCTGGTTCATGAACGCAGACTGGCAGTGATGAGTGCTAAAGCGAAGAGAAACTATAAGGCACCTTATCTGATAGAGAAAAATCAGAAGAAGAAAAGTGGCGTTATTTGCTACAGATATACATTGCCTTACGAGCCTTGGATGGCGGATGCCGGGCTGAATGTGCAGCGCGACGAGTGTGGTTGTGGCGAAAGTGCGCTGATGAACGTGGAGCATACCTTTGATAAGGTTACGCTCGAACGTATGCTGGTGCCGTATGTGGTGACTCCTCATCTTTCGTATGTGGAGCCTAAAGTAGAGGAAATAAAGAGTCGTGATATACAGGCGGAATGTTTTCTGGACTTTGAGGTGAACAAGGTGGATATTCGCCCTGAATACATGAGCAATCCCCAGGAATTAGCAAAAATCCGTGCGATGATTGATGACCTGAAGTCTGATGCCAATGTGAACGTGAAGCGTCTGGATATCATAGGTTATGCTTCCCCTGAAGGAACGCTGGCTGCAAACAAACGTTTATCCGAAGGGCGTGCTATGGCATTGCGCAACTATCTGGCTGCCCGGTATGATTTCCCGCGTAATCAATACTATATCATATTCGGTGGTGAAAACTGGGATGGATTGGTGGAGGCGTTGGATACGTTTGAGATGGATTATAAAGAAGAGGTTTTGGATATCATCACGAATGTTCCTATTGAGAAAGGAAGGGAAACGAAGTTGATGCAGCTTCGTGGTGGTGTGCCCTATCGGCTTATGTTGAAGGAATTATTTCCAAGTCTGCGCGTAGCTATCTGTAAGGTGAGCTATGATGTCAGAAACTTCAATTTGGAAGAGGCGAAGGAAGTGATAAAGAAACGTCCGCAAAATCTGAGTTTGAACGAGATGTTTATGGTGGCTAATACCTATCCGAAAGGTTCACAGGAGTTTATCGATGTTTTTGAGACAGCAGTCCGCCTTTATCCGGAAAGTGAAATAGCTAATATGAATGCGGCTACCGCAGCTCTTTCACGCAATGACCTGATTTCTGCGGAACGCTATTTGGAAAGGGTGAAGTCGGATGACTGCCTACCTGAATATAACAATGCAATGGGAGTATTATCATTAATGAAAGGAGATTATGAATCGTCGGAGAAGTATTTGAAGGCTGCAGTGCAGTCAGGGCTGGGTGCAGCCAAGGAAAATCTGGAAGAATTAGCTAAAAAGAAGGTTAATGCTGCCGAAATTGAGAAGAAGAATAAATAAAATCAGTAATAAATAAAGCAGCACTAACTGAGCTGTAACAAAGAGAATAAATATATCTATTAATTTCTAATAAAATGTTTGTATTATGCTAAAGATTAAATCAATTTTAGTGTCGTTGCTGGCTATTGCGGCATTGGCAAGTTGTTCAACGGATGAGGCCGATTCTATTGTACAGAATCCCGATTTGGATGTGGCCTACATGTCGTTACGGATCACCTTACCTACCCAAAAGCCGGGTACTCGTGCTGTTGCCGGGAGTTCTGAAGAGAAAGGCCCTGTTGGGGAAGAGGGTACGGTTAACTCTCTTTATATTATTACATTCGACAGCCAAAAGAGACTGGTACACCATGCCAAAAAGAATCCTGTTACCATTCTGGGCTCAGGAGATTTATCATTACAGGCTAGTGGTAACCAAGGTACGACAGATGCAATTATGGTAAGTGCCAGTACTGAGTATCTGCTCGTTATTGTTAATCCGGGTACGGCAATGAAAGCACGATTGGGTAATTTGGCTGCCGGTGCTTCGTACGATGATATCAATGTAGCCATTAATCTAACTCTTGCAAGTGGTAGCAAACCCGAAACACTTGTAGGCGAAATCGCCGATCCTGCGGTCGCAGGTGCTGGTTTCACAATGATTAATGCCGGTTCCTACGATAAAAGTGGTGATAAGTGGAACGAGGGATGTCTGCTCTACGTAAAAGATAATGTTATTTCTGTTGATGGCGCTGCTATTAAAGATGAAACTGCCGCCAAAGAGGAAGCTGAAAAAACAGCAAACAGAGCATCGCTTCAGATTGAACGCTTGGCTGCAAAAGTAGAAGTAGCTGTTAAGAGTGGCGGCCCGGAAGTATTGCCTGCTGGTGCAACATTTGAATTTACCGGTTGGACACTCGACTATTACAACAGTACTTTCTATCCGTTTGCAGAGAAGTCTACGACTAAGGCAACCCACGCTACAGTTTTTTATGAAAATAACTTCTACACTACGGACCCGAATTTCAAGTCTCCCGATCATAGAGTTGGGATTACTAAAAATGCACTTGTTAATCGTGAACCCATTGTTACTTGGAAACTTGCAAGCACCACTCCGGCTCCGACTGCTGAATATTGTATTGAGAACACAATGGCTGATGCTGACCAGAAGTTTGGTGCAGCTACGCGTGTAGTGATTAAAGCAAAATATGCTCCAAAGGACTATACACTTGGAAACGACTGGTTCTCGTTCGCCGGTGTAAATTATAAGCAACTTTCAGATCTTCAGACAGCTTATAGCAATGCTAAATCCGCGATTGACGCTAAGGCTGCAGAACTGAAATTAGCAGGAGAATCCGAGTCTGAGGCAGCAGCTAACGCGAAGCTTTTCTACCCTGAAGAAGCATTGTTTATGACAGCTTGTGAGAATTTCTTAGATGCAGTAGAAGCTGCTTTGTCTACTACAATCGCTGATTTTGCAAGCCTTGCCCAGGATACCCATCTTGATAACATCTCAGATGGTGGTGAAATCGTGAAAATAGAAAAGTGCATCAAGTGGTATCCGAAGAGCGTGAACTATTACTATTACGAAATCCGCCATGACAATACCGACGACGAATACATGTACTTCGGTAAATATGGTGTGGTGCGTAATAACTGGTATAACCTCACTTTGAACAAAGTTAATGGTTCCGGTACGCCGTGGTACCCCAACGAAGGACCAGAAGATCCCGATCCGGAAGATCCAATTGATGAAAAGCCTGGATTCCTTGCTTTCGACATTGAAGTTGCTCCGTGGGTATACTGGGAAACCGGTTTCGAAATCTAATATAGTGTAAGTTCGTCATAAGCAAAAGTATCCTCCTACTGAGAGGAGGGTATTTTTGCTTATATCGAACTCATATTATTATCTCCCTATATTAAGAAAATTATCTCGTGCGGAACTGACCGCCAGAAAACCTAAAAACGAGCCGGTGACAGGCTTTCCAAAAACAGCACTGCCCCTTTGCGCACTCAGAATAGTATGAATATAGAGAAGCGCCCCTAAAAGTGAAAGTAACCGGAGGTCACTAAACATGTCCTCTGACAATATAAACGGCAGTTAAAACAATGCTGCCCCCTAAAAAGAAAAAAGATATGTTCGGAAAAACTAAGTTGTTCCTTGTCGTCGCCTCGATGCTGTGTATAGCCTCGTGTGATACTATACGCGAAGACTTGCCCCGGTGTGAACTTTGGCTGGAATTTACATTCGACTATAATATGGAATATGCGGACGCATTCAACCCGCAGGTCAAATCGGTGGATGTATTCGTGTTCGGCAGCGATGACAAACTACTCTTTTCCAAAAGAGCCGAGGCTACCGCACTGATTGGCGGCAATCGGATGTCGCTGACCAATGAACTCGATTTCGGAAACTACAAGGTGCTGACCGTTGGCAGTTTGTCTGACAACTTTCAGGCTTTGGACAATGCAGGCCGTGAACTGGTTCCGGGAACAACAACCCTTCAGCAGCTCACTGTAGCCTTGAAGCGTGCATCGGATGTTGTAGACTTTGAGTTTCAACATCTCTACTTCAGCGAAGTGGTGAAGGTGGACCATTTGCCCTCCAATACCGACCACAAGGTTTACCCGGTAAACCTGATACGCAATACTAATCGGTTTAATATCGCCTTGATGAAGTATGGAGAAGGCCAAAAGAACGGAACACAATATACTTTTGAAATTCAGGCACCGGAAAGTGCAACCTATTCTTGGGAGAACGAACCTACACACCAAGGACCGGTTCATTACGTGCCTCATTATACAGGTCAGGGAGAAACTTCCGACGTGTTTGTATCCGCACGTCTCAACACCATGCGCCTGTTCAACAGGGATGGATGGGATTACCAGTTCATTATAAAAAATGCGGATACCGGAGCCAAAATATGGAGCTACGACCTGATGAAGTTGCTGAGTATTGCCCGACCGACTTCCCGTCATGACGGAACAGAACTTCCTTTCCAAGAATACCTTGACCGCCAGAGCGAATGGAACCTGATATTCACTGTCACCGAGAAGCCCGGAGGAGGAGAATTTATCCAGATCGGACTTGTGGTAGGCACTTGGATTTACTGGCTTCATGGAATTGAAATTTAAGAATGATAAAAAGACTATTATATATCATATATCTGGCATTCACAGCCCTTTTGTTCTCGTGCAGCAGTGATGTTGCCGACGAGCTACCCCTGCTTACCCGGGCGCAGCTTAGCATCAGTTTGGTGGACGATGGGGATGCAGACCGGCAGGAGGAGATAAAAACCATCCGGTTCGTCGTATTCAGTAACGCGTCCGGTGATGTGAAACTGAATGTGAATGAACTCATCCGGTTGGATACTCCGGGCACGGCCACTGACATTACCGCACAGGTTCTCAAGGTGACTCCCGATGATGATATGATAGTTATGGTTGTTGCCAACGAACCGCAGGGACTTACATATGCTCTCAACAGCGTCGCCAGTCCGTCGCAATTGCGAGAGATAAACTATAACATTGCTACCATACTGGACGGTGATGGCGAGATTGTTTCTACGACTGGGATGCCCATGACAGGCGTGATGCGGGGTATATCTGTAGTGCCCGATCAAACCAAGGCCGTAAAAATGGTTATTGAACGTGCCGTTGCCCGGGTAGATATATTTCTCGAAGCCATAGATGGTGGAGCGATGACCGGATATACTGCCGGCAGCACCAGTGTCACTTTGCACAATTTCACCCGTGACAGCTATTTTGTGATGGGAAACGAGGCGAATGGTACACGCGATAATGCTAATCCTTCGAAAAATTTCGGGAAAGTGAAGGGCAACGTACCGGACGGTGACTTATTAACGGAAACCTGGACGGCGGCAACCTCGGAAATGTGGGCATATTCGTCTGCTACCGGAGCTAAGAACCGGAAACTGCTTAGTTCGTTCTATGTTGCCGAGCGCATGTTCAGACCGGACTATTCCGACCGGTTGGCTGTCAGCATGACCAACGTCCTGAAGGGACCTCCGGATGTCACCGGAGTAACTGGGATAGTGATAGAGACAATAACAAAGGTTGATGATAAAGGGACCCCAGTAGCACAACCTTTTACGGAAATACGGAGGAATAATGTGTATCAGATAACGGCCCGGGTAGGGAAAATCGGTATTCAGATATTGACGATAACGGTGGAAGACTGGGGTGAAGTAAAAAACATCGATTTGAATATGGATTTATAATACATTTCACTGGATGTTTTGTTTATGTCGGAAAAGAAATTACGATGATAAAGTTTAGAAATATTATCAAGATGACTGTAATGGCGGCTATCCTTCCGTTCATTCTCTTTTCGTGTATCGGCGAAGAGATGATGCCGTGTGGGAAGTTGATTGTCGTGCAACGTATCGGAGAAGGTGGAAACGCCGGAACCCGTAGTACGGTTATCTCTTCGAATACTGATCTGAAAGGGGAGACTTTCGGCTTTTTTGCTTCCCTGACGCCTGCCTCATCTGCTCCGGAACAATACTTCAATGCAAGCGCCGGAGTGAACCCCGACCTCACGGCAACCATATCGCCTGAGCAATATTGGCCGGCGTTGCTGGGTGCCAGCATGAAGTTCTTTTCGTGGTATCCATACAGTGGTACTGATGCACCCACTGCGAACTTTTCCGATCCTAAGCAGATGGTACTGAGTTATACGGCACATACCGATGCCGCCCGTCACGTTGATGTACTGGCAGCCCTGTCGGAGCCTGCATGGGGTACAGGTGTAAGCATACATTTCTACCACACGTTGACCAAGGTTACCTTCACGTTTAAAAAGGTAGATCCGGTGCCCGATATGGTAACCATCAAAAAGATAGAGTTCCAAAATGTAGGGAAAAGTGGGAAGCTTACTATTCCCAATATACCGGCTGTCACTACCGAACATAACAAGCCTGTTTTCGTGTGGAGCGACGTCACGACGGGCAACGTTGCTTCTACTCTCGCCGACAATAATATGGTGACTGAAGAGGCCGCTCTGCTTGGTGGTGCGTTTCTCATGTTGCCCACTGATGCCAAAGACTTCCTCGCGACTGCCAAGATCGTTATTACTACCAATTTTGGCGAACGGGAATTCCTGCTTAAGGATATTATTTATGCCAATCCACACTCTTGGGAATCAGGGGAATATATTAACTATAACCTCACAATATCGAACGAGAACTATCAGCTATCAGCCACTCCGCTTGAGTGGGACGAGAGTCCGGTGAATGTGATTTTTGACAAGCAGTATTATCTTAAATTGTCGCAGACCAAGGTGCAGACAGCCGGTGATGCTGCCACTGTCAACATAGAAGTGAAAACGAACTATGATGCGGAACCGTCTATAGGCTATGGTCCGGGTGCGACATTAGAACTGAATGGTATGGAAGATTGGGCAACGGTCAGTATGACACAGATATCCTTTTTGGAAGGTGTGTATACCTATAATGTCAATGTCTCAATACCCGAATTTAATTCCGGCACCGGAGAAGAACGGTGGACGAGATTTTATATTAATGCAGGCAATCTGCATCACTTGGTGGCTTTACAGCAATGGAAAGAAGACGGAGCGTGGATGAACTATGATGTACAACTGGATAACAGTGATGGAGGAACCGGGATCATGCAACGTCGCAAGATTGTTTTTACCTCGGGCAATCCGGGTTGGTGGGAGTGGAAAATAACCCAAGTGGATGATACTGATAATATTCTGCTCAATACTGAAACTATAATAGAGTCAGTAGGTAAGAGTGGAGGTGCGGTTTATTTCTACTTCAAGGCGAACGCTGTGCCCGGTAAGAAGGCCACGCTTACACTGAGCAATACAAACGGAGACAATCCGGATATACTGGTAGAATTGACTGTACCGAGTATATGATATCTATAAGAAAGGAAATAAAAATATGCAATATAAGACCTCAATATTTAGAAAGAACTTTCTTTTGGCCGCCCTGTTGGTATTAGTGTGGCTTACTGGTTGTGTGCAAGAGGAGTTTGAGTCAAAACCTCCTCAAACAGGAAATGGTGTCCAGTTCACTCTGACGGTTCCCGACATTGAAATGCCATCTGTATCTTCACGTACAATGACCGGAACGGGAGCAGCCAAGAAAGAAGATGAAATAAAGACCGTGGATATACTTGTTTTTGATACGTCAAAAACACCTGCGGTATTTTTGGAATGGGTTAGTGGCACGGGAGTTACACAGGATTTGGCTAATAATAACTCTACGGTGAATTTCTCTGCCGTACTTTCTCCCACTACCGCATCAACCTGTATCGTGGTTGTGGCGAATAGGGAACTTGACGGTATTGCATCGGAATTCAGGAAAGGAGAAACCACTAAAGTTGAGGCGATGGAAGATCTGCTTCACACACACATCGGCAAATGGACGGCAGACGGTTCCTCGGCTGATGGTTACACACGGATTCCTATGTACGGCGAGAAGGAAATAGCGAAAATTGCTCCTTCGATGAATCCGATAACCGGCATCAATATGAAGCGTATGTTGGCGCGTATCGACATCCGTAATTCCGCATCTAACTTTATGGTGGAGGAGGTTTATCTGGCCAATTACAATACCACAGGATACATTGCTCCGGCATGGGATGCGGACGGAAAGGTTGGTGACCCGGCTTCGGATGTTCTGAACCTTCCGGCCGACGGTGGCAAAAAGACGGATGAAGGGAATGCAATCCTTTATTCCGTGGGTGGAAACACATCCTATAACGGAGAGATTTATACATTCGAGGCACCTGCTGCAGTGGATGCCGGTGGTGTGGGACAAGATGGAGCTTTGAGCCGTAAGGAAGCTGTTTGCCTGATTGTGAAGGGAAAGATCGGTAGCGGTAAATCAACTTTCTACCGCGTGGATTTCACAAAAACAGGAGAAACAGGAGAGGAAGTTGAATATCTGTCTTTGAAGCGAAACTATAAATACATCATTACCGTAACGGAAGCTTCGGGCATTGGCTATGAAAGTTTCAGTGAGGCACTGGCATCCTATACAGTCATGTCCAATCTTAAGTTCCGGGTGATACACTATGACCGGGAGAAGGTCAAGGACGTAGTCTACAACGGACAGTATATGCTTGGTGTGGGTGAATCGGAAATCTGTGTGACGCAGCACCAGAACAACGGTTACTCTATCAACGTCTTTACAGACCACCCCAGTGGCTGGAAGGCTACTGTTACGGAAGGGAGCGATTGGCTTGGTTTTTCCGGGGGAACGGCTACAGCGTCAGGTGTTGCGAACGAGGATACACAACTTTTGCTGAGAATTCCTTATTATCATAATGGAATCATCGGAACCACCCGCACGGCGACCGTCACTCTGACAGCCGGCCGGTTGACTTACGATATTAAAGTGACGCAGGGAGTGATAGACCCGGGGATTATCAAATTTGTCGATGCATACGGGAATGAACTGGAAAATGGCCTTTTCTTCCCGATCAGAAACCCTGACAGTGATGATCTTCCTATTGAGGCGCAGACGGTATATGTAATGTTTTCTGTGGATAAGATTGACGTTCAGCTTTATGGGAGTGTGGAGCAAGCCAGAATCCAGTATCCTGCCGGTGGTCTGATCCCACAATTGTATAGAGATAGCAGGAGGGCATTCACTGAAAAAGTACAAGCGTTTACCGTACAGCCCAATCCGAGGCGCGCGGGTGATGGAACCAGTGAGAATACAGATGGCTGGTGGTGGCGTTGGGATAACCTTGTTTTCAATCTGTTTGATAAGGACGGCAGCTACCTTAATCAAGTATTCCTTCCCATCAATCAGGGCGAATTGCAGTTCTCATTCCGATATTACTCTACTCTTGGCAATAGCCGCACCTATAAAGTACATTTAGGTGCGGAGCAATATCTGCAACTGTTTGTTAATAATAACTGGGCAATTGAGAATGTCGAGATACTGGATGTTATCGGTGATGACGGTACCGGATTAATCCGGCCCGACGTGGATAATGATATAGTAGTGGGCAGAACAAATGCAGAACCGAAGATGTATCTGGAATCAATTGTAGATCCTGATAATAATGGCAATGGAAATGATGTTGTGAACCGTGGATATGACTTTAGATTAAAACTCAATCCCGGAAAGTGGAAAGAGGGGAAAAACGGAACAATAAGAATTACGTTCAGGAACGTAATGCATACAGTGGCGGATGCGCATTTTCCTTTCTATAGCACGATTGATCTTCAGATGGTGTCCGAGAAGAAGTCCTATACGGCTGCCGGCGATCCTCTTTTCTATCTTTATCCGATCCGGCACGACAATCGACTTCTTGTTACGGGTGATCAGTATGAGGGACGTAAGGCAAGTGTTGCCGATGCACAAACTATATGTGAAAACATAGGTGATGGCTGGCGTCTGCCCACTGCAAGTGAGCTGCTACTATCATTTGCCTATCTGGATGCTGTGGGTGGTGATGCAACAGGAAGCAATGCTGGGTATCAGCAGGATATACAGGGATGGTATCGAAACTGGAGTGGCAACTACTGGTCCTCGTCCTATTATTCGGAAGGAAATCCTGGTGCATATTTTGAACTGGGCTTTACGGTAGGGTATCCGCAATCCGGATCTACCACCAATTATTTTCGCTGTGTGAGAGATAACGGCAATAGCGGGACAACAAAGTACCCTTATATCTCAGTGGGTACTTCAGGGGTCACTGTTGTTTCCCAAGATGCGAATGGAGGAGTGGACCCTTCGGCGTTGCTTGCTTCAGGGGTAACTCCGGATAAGACTGAAGCGATGAACAAGGTTGCTCCGATGTTTCAGATAGAGAATACCAGTGTTTACGGTAAGACCTGGCCGGAGGCAAAAGCTGCATGCGAGGCTAAGGGGAATGGCTGGCGTCTGCCCACCCAGCGTGAGTTGTATTTGGTTCACAGTTTGGGAGGATCGCTCCTTAGTCCCGATAATCAAGGTTTCGGTAGTAAGATAAATTGGGGAACCGATTATCAGAAAATGGCTGCTGTGCATTGGGCGTTGACCGAACGGGAAGGTAACTATTGGTTAGTTGGATATAACTGGACTGAGGCCCGTCAGCGTAATGAGTTTAGTGCATGGACAGAGGGGGGATCGACGAACTGGGCTTGGCACCGTTGCGTGAGGACAGTAACGTCAATACCATAAGACTAACTAAATGAGCTGTATCAGAAATAACTTAAATAAGTATTCTGATACAGCTCATTTTCATGCTACTTCGACGCTGCTTCTTTTTATAGCGTCTCAATAAAACTCTTCTGCTTCTCTAGAAAAGCAATTCTCTGCGCCTCTCCACTTCCCGAAATCAATGTAGAATGTCTTTTCAAAGACTGAATCCAGTTCTTCTGCATCTGGCAAATCTGCGGACTTTGCGAGTCCATAGAGTTGATAGAATACACCCTGAAAAGACTGATTTGGAAATCCTTGTTACTCACATATGTATAGGTTGCTTCAAAATCAATGTTCGACAGGTAGATGAATAACTCGTGTCCCTCACTATATTCCCCCTTCACCGATAAGTGTTCCAAGTCGATGAGCAATTGTTGCAACTCATTCTTCATATACATCACGTCCGAAGTGGATATCAAGTTCAGCCCTGCAAAATACTTTATTTCCTTCACAAAAGATTGGAAGATGTCGCTATCCCATATGAAGAAAGTCTTTCTGGGTCTCTTCAGTCCCTCGCTTAACTTCTTGTGAGCGGTAATTATTTTCTCAGGTACATGCATATCACTTAGAGAATTCGGAGTCTTCACTTTCCCATTCTGATAAATCCACCGGCACAGACGGAATTTGGACAGATACTCATAAGACGAGTAGAGAGTGAAAGGAATAGTATTCGTCGCAGAATATATTTCGGCGTTGCCATCCTCTTTCATTGAACTGAAAATCCGCAGATAGCGCTCAACGATTTCATGGTAACTTTCATATAGGTTGGGCGAGTGCAGTAAGTTCAGGTCGAAAGTGACTCGGTTCGATAGATGATTTCCGATAATCTGGTCGATGGAGATGCCCAGGTTATGAGAAATTACGGCTATTTCATCAAAGGTAAATGCGACTTCTCCTCGCAATCTGCGGTATACGGCTTCTTTCCCCATATATAACGTATCTGTCAGATAATTGGCTAAGTTCTGCCCTTGGGGAATCCTCTCCTTCATTTCATTAATCAACTCTTTTACAATGTAATTCTTTGCCATAGCCTCTTCTTTTTTGTTAATAATCAAATGTCATAGGTCGAATTTGTGACATATACAAATATAGAGCTTGTTAATGGAACTTTTGTGATTGAAATCATGTGAAGAAAACGCGGGTATTTTCTATTTGAAAAGAATAGGATAGTGAATGGTTGAATGATGAAAAAAAATAGATAGGAGTTCTATCTGTTTTCGATATTAGAGAATAATTGCGTGAACAATTGCATT
>ENA-OPEE01000308-OPEE01000308.1-human-gut-metagenome-genome-assembly--contig:-NODE-308-length-41868-cov-3.447803_pt1 | contig 41868 bp, 76 predicted proteins | sample MGYA00241263_ERZ501506 | MGnify/ENA primary metagenome ERZ501506 (study PRJEB25962, sample SAMEA2042626) | human gut metagenome | biome: human gut; feature: human-associated habitat; material: faeces...
AAATTTTCTTCTTCATATGATTTATTCCTCCTATCTACCATACATAATGTATTCATCACCAAGTTCAAGATTCATTTTGTAATTTCCATTGTTATAAACCTGAACCCTCATATTATAAAACTTACTATCCTGCTCATGAGAATTTGGATCATAAGGATAACTAAAACCTGCTCTTGTTAAATGTCTAAGAACACGTCTCTCTGTTGTAGCACGACTACATCTTTCTTCAAAAGCTAATTGTCCATTGTCGAGATTTACCAAACTACAATATGTTGATGTAGTGTCACCACCATATTTGTTTTTATTGTCTCTGAACGAAATCACTAAATAAACACCTATTACATTGTTATTTTCTTTCTGCACTACGACTGCACCATTTGTTAATTTGATATTTCTGTCTAAGTCTACACAATCGCAAACTCCTTTAATACTAATATTCTGCATTTATTTGCACCTCCTATTATGTTATTCTCTGCTTTATTTAGATTTCTTATCATATCCAGTCTCTTCAAGAAATTTATCAAATTCCTCTTTTGTCATATTGTTCGGATAATACATATCCATCACTATATCAAACGGCTTTAAATAATTATCTAATACATCTTCAGCATCTTCTTTTGCTTCCTGCATTTTCATATTAATATAATCTTCTCTTGTCATATTCCATGCTGTAGGGCAATCCGTGACGGTCGAAAATCTACAATATAATCCATTTGGTTGCTTTGATACAAATCCTGCCATATTATTCTCCTTCTGACTCAAAGGTATCATTTACAATTTTTTGACAATTTTCAATTACCCTACAAATTAATCTCTTTCCACTATCGCTAAAATAATCATTATTTTTCTGTTGATTATAATAATTTTCAAGTTTGTTATTAGCTGATCTAATTATTTCTTCTAATGAAGATAACTTGTCTTCCAAAATATGAATTTCTTTCCACTTTTCATTTAGATCACTTTCTAACATTTTGCAATAATTTTCAAAATCCATAACCTTCCTCTATTTCTCAATGAAAAAATAATTAATGCTATATCACCATTGCTCATATATCATTCACCTCTCTTCCAAAGAAATCGAACTTTACTGTGATTTAATTCCTATACATTTTATCTTCAATTTTATCAATGTACATTTTAAGTGCTTTTCTTACTACTTGCCTTTCTTCTTCATACATAAGTATTGGGGTTTTGACATTATCAATCGTACCAATCACTCTATTTGCAAAATACATGTCTTTCTTCATTTCATCAATATTATTCATTCTTTTACCTCACAATCCAAAGAAAGAGAATTTTCTTTTTATATCGAATAAAAATTGTTTTATTCTTTTTAAATTATTTCAATATTATTTTCTCTTTCCTTTCTTATTAGATGCTGCATTTTTAACTATTTTTGCTCTTTCTAATTTTTCTTTGGTCATTTTATAATCCAACTTTGCCACGATACTCTTCCAACGAGATACTTCTGTTTTCTTTGCCATAATTTTAATCTCCTTTCATGTACGCAATTCGTCTTTCTACTTCTTTATCATTTTCTTCGTCTGCGAAATATTTGTAACCGAGCATCATCGGATATGAAGAATTTTTCGCACTCTCCCACATAAGATACTCCGTCCAGTTCGGCTCACCAGTCGTGTTACTTTTAGACCAACTTGGTATCTCAAACATCTCACCAAATGCAGATTGATCAGTTTCACGGATAATGGCTGAGTGATCATATCCAACAATCTTAACAAACACATCTTCAACTTGTATTCTCTTGGCTAATCGAGTAATCCACTTAAGAAATTCTTTATATGTTTCATCAAATTCCCGATCTCGAAGTGAGCCATTGCATACTAAAATATAATCTTGCTGCACATCCACCCATCCATCTTCTCGGCTTTTGAAGCCATATGTATTAGTGAGATTATTAGTACGTTTCCCAAACTCATCGTGTGTTTGATGCGAATTAAACCCAGACTTTTGAATTACATAGACATTCATATCACCCTCACTTCCAATGACTCTTGGAAGATGAGATAAGACAGTGTCTAAAATATATCTCTTTTCAGGCTGTGTTCTTCCCATCGGACTAACTATCACTGTGCCATTTACATAAGTCCAGTATGACATTTACATTCCTCCATATCTTGTATGTAATTTGATACATTTCTCAATAAGTCTTTCTTTGGACAATGTTGACAGTTCCTCTCGAAGCTCCTGCCTCTGATTTGTTGACATTGATTTATTCTCCTTTTGTGTGAACTACACATCGGCTAAAGCCAATGGGATACCTTGTGATATTCTCTTTTATTGTAATATCAATCATGCGACTCCTTTCTGTAAGAACTGATCAAACTGATATTTCATGTTGTTATAATTTATTACTTGATCTTGATCAAATGTATATGTATTATTTGCATAGCCGTCAATAAACTCTGCAAACTCTTCATCAGTATTATTCTGATATACATAAGCTGCTATCGCAATCAAGGCTTGTTTGCACTGCCGATATATTGGAGATGATATTCTGACTGTGTCATCCACATAATCTGCATAATCCTGAATATCTTCATCTGTGACATCATCCTTGATGTTATTTTTTATGAAATTCATCAGTCCATTGTCAGTTGTAATTTCATCATTATTAGCAGAAATCACATCTTCATGATTATCTACTACATTATTCTCTGTTGAATCTTCATCAATTCCAAAATATTGCTCCATTAATTTGATCAATAAATCTACTTTTCCAGTAATGGTAGCCTTTTTCTTTGACTGTTTATCCTTAAAGTCTTCCATTGACACACCATCAATCTCAGTTGTTTTGAGTTTATTATTGTATGCATTTAAGAAATCAACAAACATATGTAAATCCTTACCATAAGTAAGGAACTTATGAAATACTGCCATCCACATAGGTGTGTATGTTGTAGTAAACATATTATTTATCTCTTTCCCCTCGTTCTCAATAACACTTTCCAACTGACTCAAATCGGATGATATAATATCAAACTCTGCTTGACTAGCATTCTCATCAATATATCCATATGTTGCTTTTACATTAGCCTTCCAATTATCTTTATGGAAGAATAACATAACCATCTCAGCAACTGCACGATCAATCTTGCCTTTAACATCATTTGCCAATGTAAATTTGCCACAGTTTTTGAAAAAACCATTTTTCGTTACACTTTTTATCATCTTTGCAGTATTTGGTGAAATTTTCGTAATTCCAAACTGCTCGTTATTCATGCTCGCATGATTATTATAGTCACGAATGTGATCTGCAATCTGCTCATCAGTGCAATCAAAAAACTTTGTGACATTTACATTAAAGTCGTTAAACCTCTTTTTCAGTTCGTCAGGAAGATCCTGGTATTTCTTGTTAACTACATCACAAACCTTAATTTCAAAGATAGGTATTCCATCTTCATCAAATACACGGTTGCCATTTTCATCAGTCTTGAAATCTCTATATTGAATTAAATGACGTTCTGCTCCATTCGCACCGATCTTAAACCGATTTTCCTTGAAGGCTTCTGCATAGGATAGTCTTTGTAAACCATCAATTAAATGAGCAATCGTCATCCCTTTGATGTTTTGTTCGCATAATACTATCTCAGGAATAGGAAGATTTGAAAGGATGCGACAAATATATCTGTTACGCTCTTCTGTACTCCACTGAAAGGGTTTTCTTTGCAAAATGTATTCACAATTCATATCTCCATTTCTTTTCTGATCAATCAATTGATACATTGTTGCTTTGTCAGTACGATATCCTTCTGCTTCTTGCATCTCAATTACTCTATTCATATTCGTTTCCTCCTTATAATTGCAATCATTTACATTTTTTGTAAACCACGATAAGTTACTATTCAATTGGATCTTTTTCATTTCTGACTGATATTCTCTATCAGAAATATGTAATGTGTGTAGAATTTCTTCTTTAGGAATATCTTCCATTTTTAATTCGAGAATTTTGCGTTGTTTGTTACTTAATGTCTGCAAAAATTTCTCTACCTTATCATCGGTGTCTAAATTTTTAGAAGCTTCCTCATGTACATCAAAATTAGATGGAATAACTTCTTGCAACATCAAACCATCATCATTCTTGGTGTCCAATTGCACATTTGGAATAGGAATTGGATACTTTCCATCTTCGTCCAGTTTAATATTTCCATTTTTATCTAACTCCAAGTTGCAACGTTTCCAGCGTAATCTATCTCTTGTCCAATCAGCAAATGATCTTTTAATGTTCCCAAACAAGTATGTACGAAACGAACATCGAATTTCTGGGTTGTACGATTTTGCACTTTCAACAAGCACCATTAGTGCATCATCTAACAATTCCATGTCTTCCATTTGAGCAACATTTTTACGTTTGATCAATGGCTTACATAATTTATGCAATTCATACATATCATCCTTAGCATATTCGTTAATCAATTCCATTTGCTGATCACTCAAACCAAATATATCTTCTTTCATTTCACCACTCCTTTACAATTCAAACATTTTTTCCAAGACCCTTGGATTATATGTACGATGATCTAAAACGTTGATACACTTCACAACTTCATCTTGTACAGTCTCTGAAATGCGCCTGCTCAGAATTACATTTATCACGGTTAGCTCATTTTTAATACTTCTCCTAATTATTCGCTTATCTTTAATCATCTTGGCTGCTTGATAGCCTTGATAAGCGTTTAAGTTAGAAAATTCTATATAATGTTCAATATCTGACAGTTCCTTATCAACTTTACTTAGTTCTTGTGTAAGTTGTTCTTGTCTATCGGAAGCATCTTTTGCTAAGCCATTGAGATCCTTTATTCTATCAATCCATCTCATAATATTATCCGTTTCCATGATCTTCTCTGTTTTTACAAGGTCTGTTTTGGTTACGGATTTAATACCAGGTGGATCTTTCTCAATACACTCAACATGATATCTTGATCTCAAACATTTGCTTATTTGATTACACAAGATATTTTCTGCTTTAACTTTTGTGAAAGTGTCAGCAAGTGTCGGTGACATGATAGGAATAAAATTTCCACGCTTGTCCTTTTTGATGTAATACTTACCATTAGTAATGACATATTTCGCCATTAAATCGCATCCTTTCTATATTTAATTGTGAACTTTTTGTGAACATTGATGGGAATCCATCTTGATAACTTGACTTTTAATACCAATATATGCCATAGTTAAAAAGAACGGAGTTCTTACTCGTTCACATTTCGTCAAGATGAGTCAAAGTAAGAGTGGTTGCAGCCACGTTTGCATTACTTTGGCTCATTTTTTTATTTGTTGCAATATCTATAGTAGAACATCTGTTCGATTATGTCAATACCATTTTTCGAACATCTGTTCTATATCGTTCTAAACATTATTGTGTGTAAACTTCCTTTCGGTACACTTTCCTGTAAATCAGAAAAGACTTTAAGTTGTGACGAAAAATCATCACACATTTTAGCAATTGTCGCAGCTTCCTCTAAAATATTATGACACTCTCCAAATGTCTTCTTTTTAAATCCAACATTACAATCTTGATCTTCTAAATCCTGTTTCGATACCAACACAACTGCTCCTTTTTTAGCAACTTTCTTTGCTTCTTCAAGACTCATAACAACATATTCCATAACTATTCCTCCTCTAAGCTTCCAAAATTGGCATCGTATACCGACTTTACTTGCTTCTTTTCTTGTAATTTCGTGATTGATCCAAGTTTCTTCAAAATCCTTTCTTTTGAAACCTGTCTTACACATTCACCAAGAAGTATTGAATTTTTGCTCAATCCCTTCTCTAAATCTTTATAGAAGAAGGAATGTGTTGGCTGATGAATATGTTTAATTTTACTTGTAAATGGGATCACGATGGTTGTATCAGAATATGTGTTTCCGTAGAAGTTCTGAATGACGACCGCTGGGCGAACGCCTCCCTGTTCTCCAGAAAACTCCACATCTCCAAAATCCACCCTGACTACATCAAAAGTATTAATCTCCATTGTGTACTCCTCCCTTCTTCTTTTTGTTATGTTGTACACATTATACAACTTATAAGTTTAATTATCAACCTTTATTTCACCAAAATATTACACAAACAATCAACCTATATATTGATAAATAATTGTATAAGTTGTATAATCAACTATAAAACAATAGGAGGTGCATAATGCAAACACCAAAAGAAATAATCGCAGACATCAGACGAGAAATGACTATACAGGACATAAATGTTAGTGAATTAGCTTCGTTAATTGGTATGTCTAGTCAAAATTTGAGCAAAATCCTCAAACAAGAAAATCCACAACTGAAATCTTTAATTAAAATCTGTGATGGTCTTGGAATGAAAGTAGCTCTAATTAAGGACGATACAAAATAGTACCGTCCTTACATATTTACACAACTCTCATTTCATTTGCCATATTGATCGCCTTTTGGTATTTGTCCACATCATCTGTCAACATGCGTATGATTGCCCCAAAATCATCAGACTTTAGTGAGATCACTGGCATATTCTTTACAATTTCATCTCCCTTACCTTCTAATACATTGTGAATAAACTTTCCGTGATCTTCAATGTATTTTCTGTTTTTCTCTTCAGTAAGACCAATGTAATTCATGGTAGTCTGCAAATCTGTATGGTTGAATAATTTCTGAAGAGATAACAAACAATCGGGATCAAATGGATGTGTCTTATGAATCCAATATCCAAACGATTTACGAAGACTATGACTCGACACCGCATATGTGATTCCGCAATCTTGAACTGCCTTCTTCAATTTCTTCCTATAATCATCAGTCTCCCATTTAACCACATCATTATATTCAACTTCATAATATAAATATTCTCCTAATACAGTATACCTTTTCTGCTTATGGAAATCACTAAAAATTTTCTCTTTTCTCTTATCAGATAAATCTTTCTCTAATACTTTACACCACAAAGAAATTGTATCAAGATTATCTTCCTTATATACATAGTAATCTTTTCTTTTAATCCATCTTGTCTTGGCAGCAAATAAGAAAATATATTCCTCATAATGTTCCATTGGATTAATTTTAACGTGTGACAAATAATTATCAACGGCTTCCCAAACCATATTACTTACAGGAAGATTGGCAATCTTACCTGTTTTCTGTTCCTCAATAGTATTAATTTCGCTTTTCCTATTTCCATTCTCGTAGTATAGATCCGACCACTTCATCATAACAGTATCACCAATCCGTCTGCCAAGTAGCAGTTCTAACATGGTGATGAAATAACCATCCCACTCTTCGTTCTTTTCAAACCATTCTACAACATTCTTAATATCTGACATATTCCAGAATGGATATACCTCTGTTTTCCCTTTTTTCTTATTTGCATAATTTCTACTCTGTGCCATATTCATCAACCTCACTTTCTATGTTAATTATTCTCTACTTCATAATAATTACTTCTAATTTCCATTGCCTTATTAAATACTTCCCCATAATCGTCACAAAATCTAACTTCGATATTTTTTGTTATCATCCCGGCACATTCTGGATTGAAACAAGTCAAGTCTTTTATGTGCCATTTTGCTCTTTGATATTTCCCACGTTGTATGCCATTACCTAGCTGGTTTTCTTTCATACAATGTAAGCAAATGAACCTTGATTTGCGCCGAGGGTTTCCATTTCGCTTACACATAGTAACACCTCCTCTAATAAAAAAAGAGATAGCAACCACTACCTCTTCACATTTGAAAACAGTCTTTCATCTTCTTTTTTTTTCCATAACCACATCTCCATTATATTTTGTCTAAATCCATAATTGCGGCGTAACTGGAATTAAATGTGGGTTATCAATTCTTTCTCTAATTCCTTCAATACTATCATACCAATAATCGCATTCAAGATAAGGAATATATCTACCATTTACACAATAAATATTAGTTCCCTTATACTCTTCAATAAAATATTGCTCTTCATTCTTTTGCTTACATTTTATCGAACACACTGGCATGTCCGTCCTTCTATCTATAGTTTGAACATTTCCGTCCAGATCTCTAATCTTAAATTCACCAAACACCGTAGTTTTAGGTGCAAACATATATTCTTCCATACCAAAATTTTTTAATTCTTTGCCACAAACAGCACATTTCCATTTCATTTACACCATCTCCTCCATTTTGCCTTGAAAGCAATTTTTCATTTGATTAATGCATCTACATCAATATCTGTTTTAAAAATAACAAACGATCCTGGCTTCATTAATTTATCAGTTTTCTTTAGTAGTTCTCTCCAATCTAATCCTTCATAATCTCTCTTTGAAATTTCGATAAAATCAGTTTCATAAATTTTCTTATGAGTCTTTTCTATATCAACACATCCGCTACTATTCAGTTCAGGTCTTCGTATTTTTACAACATACATATCATATTTTGTGTCGATTATAAGCACACTTGCCATTTCACAGATTCTTTTATCTGGCAATCTACTTATAAGTTGTGTTCTAATATCTCCAATATCCTCTTTATATAAATGTGACTCATAAACACAATCTATAAAACTTCCAAGTATCTTCATATTATTACCTCCAAATTTTCCATAAGAAATCGTCATTTGTTTATTATTTCTATATTCATGATTCCAAATTGCATAAGTATATCTAATAACTCATCATATTCTTCAGGTGTTAATTCTTCATTCATAGTTCCCTTAATAATAATTTCTTCCTCATTTTTATACATAATACTCACCATTATGCCATATAGCATCCTTTCTTAATCATTTTAACTGTTCAACCAAATTCAGTTCTTGGTATATAATTATACGCCTTTTAACAATTTTTACAATCGCTTTATGCCATATCCAATGGTCTGTCATTTGTTTTCCCCTGTAAATATTCAAGTACATCAGCTCGACCGCCATATCTACAATGAATTTCTGTCAGCTTACATTGGTCGTATAACCATCTTGCTGCTGCATATCTGTGCCAACCATCTACAATAAAAGGTTGTGGAAGAATAAATCCATTATTACACTCGTTGTCAATCTCAATATCTCTAATTTCCTTTGGACGATTGATAAAATAAACAATTCTTCCTATATGCCATTCTTTTGATTTTTGTTCTAATACAGGATGTTCCCATGTATCACCATATGGTTCAGAAACTTCTGGAATAGCATCATGTATTGCGACCGAGATATCATCCAAATCAATTTCTCCTGTTTCATCCCAAGACCAATGTTCGGTTGGTAAAAATTCAATCAGTCGGTCAATCCTGATTATATCTCCATTATATTTGTCTGAATCCATTTATACCACCTCTTCCAATCTTCCAAGTAAATCATTCTTCCATTGACTGCAATAATGGACTCTTAAATTCACGTCCATCCAATACGTTCCTAATAATCTCCATTGCTTCAGCAATTCCACAATTATATTGCTGCATTTCTCTTTGATTTGCAAAACGTTGGTCATCTTCCCAATGATGTACGATTTTATCACACAATTCATCTTGTATATCATGCAAATATGTTTCTACTGATTTCATTTTTTATATTCTCCTCACATAACTATTTACATTACCTAATCTTCTTTGCAATTTCTTTCAACTCTTTTATTGTAGTAGCGTCAAATTCCATTCCATCATCAAGCGTAACAAAATAATGTTGAACGCTTCTATTTTTCTCATAATCAAAATCAGCATCAACATCTACTCTCACGACTCTATCTCGGATTCTTTTAGGTAAATATTTTTTATTTCCATCTATATCATATCCTCCAATCTACCTTGTAAATCATTTTTAACCAACATCAATGTTCTCATTACTGATCTAAATTCAATCGTTAGACGATCTTCATCTTCATCACCAAGCCGCTTCACCCATTCACCCTCCAATCTGTCATATTCCGCATCGAGTTCTCCGATATATTCTTTTACCTTTTCTCTCATGTCAGGTTGATTTTCATACTGATAGAGTCTTTCTAGCGGCTCCTGCATTACTAGGTTTGCCTCTACACTTGCTTGACCGTACACATATAGTTCCTGTGATGGTAGATTAGGCAAATTCCAATTTACTTTTTGTATCAATGTATCCATTACTGTCACCTCTAGTTATTTGTTAAATGCAATTTATATTTACCAGCACAATTATGCGTCTCCGTGTCATAATGATCACCATGAACATCAACCCATTCGCCGTCATAGCAGCCGTATCTACCATTACATATCGTCTGATATACAGCGTCCTTTCCATCATCCCATGTTTTTCTACTTCCTTTGAATATCAGCATAGGATAAAGGAATTCTTCATATTTTAGCATTGATTTAATTTCTTTGCAACCATGAAAATCAAACAGCCATATGTCTTCCGGTTTATTTGCTTTGTAGATAATCGCCGGTTCAAGAGCAATTGTAATTTTTTGTCCACGAATATCAATAACTCGCTGTAACCCAAAACATATATCCAATTTTGCCTTACCAACGTCTTCATTGTCACACCAGTAATTATTATATTCAGCCTCGCCATTTACTGTTTTAACAATTTCGTCTGTCAAAGTATCCATAAGTTTGTAGTTACAACATAATATAATTGTGTTGTTCGTAAACTCAATTAGATTATAGTTTTTCTCTCTCTTGAATCTATCTTCCATAAATTCTATAGCTTCTAACATTGCACCACCTCAATCTAAAAATCGGTTTCTACATATTATATTCTCCGTTATGAAAGTTAAATTTCTTTGCCTCTATGTTTTATGAACCATCTATTTGCTATTGTATGAGTCAATTCAATTTGAAGCATTAATACAGTATTTGCTCCGAAATCTTTTTCATATTCTTTTTTAATTTTCCCCAATTCGTTATCATCTGGAAAACCAGATGTTTTTTCTGCTTCAAGAAATTGTCCGTATAATACATATAATTCTTCATCCGATTTTGTTTCAAATATATTCACATGCATAATGATTATTCTCCCTTCTTAACTTAAAACTTAGATTTTATTGGTTTTTACATAATTCCAAGTCACAATTTCTGGAAGTTCATTACATTTAAAAATTGTTACATTTTTATACCCCGATCTAATCAATCCATTTGCCGTTATTCTACTCTGACTTATATCATTAAAACCATCAAAAATCCAAGGCTCCGTTTCCGTAAATCCATTTCCGATTTTATCATTATAAGCAACTGCATACCTTTCATTCTCCATACATTCTATTCTCCTTCCATAGCAAACTTAAATCAGGCATATATTTCTGTATAAAATAAAATGCTTTTGACCAATCAATTACATTATTTCTATCTGCGAGTAAAATACTTCTTAGAACCTGTGCAGCCCCTTGATCTGACATTTTCTCAAACACTTCTTTAGACAGGATCTCTTTTACTTGCAATTCTTTTGAATATGGATCTGTATTATGTATTAATTCTCTCAAATGTTCCACTATCAAATCTTTATATTCATTTACCTTGTAATCATCATGGTTTTCTTCGAAATACTTTAGTCTATCTAAATCAATCCTCAAATCATAAATTCCATTCATAATGATATTCTCCTTTCCTTTCGTAAATAAACCTAGATTTCTTAGTGTTAAAACTGTGACCGAATTGTTATCTTTAATACACCACCTGTAATGTCCCAACTCTTAACTGTGAAATATCCATAGGAAGAAATTGCTTCCTGTACATGATTATATCTATGTGTGCTAAAATCATAACTATCGTAAATTTTAATATGATTATCTCCATTAAAATTTTCAAGAAAATCTTTTATTTTCATACACTACTATTCTCCTTTCCTTTTCACAAGAAAACTTGGTTTCAATTGTTATTGTTTATTCTCCATTTTTCCGCATTTTCAATAATGCTATTAAATCGTTCAAAGCAATCGTCACAGACATCATCTAACATGATTTCCACGTCATTTTCTTTTTTGATTTCTATTGAATATTTTGGCTCTACATCATTTATTTTTCTCTTGCAACAATCGCAATAAATTTTTATCATTCACTCTTCCTCCATTCCAATGAATCTATTATTTGTTTCCCCTTGTTTTATTGTATCCTTTTGCAAATGCATTGTATCGTTCAATAGTATGTCTTTCCAATTCATTTAAAGAAGTAAATCCACTACCCTTTAACTGAATCATTTTAATAGTGAAGTTATCACCATATTTATAATCGGCATATACATCTCCATTACCATGTCCAGTAAAATGATTGTTGACTCTTTTAAGTACATTCTTGCTTTGACCAACATAGTATTTTGCCTTTGTGTTGTTATAAATAATGTACACACCGACAAAATCTCTATCTGAAGATATGTACGCCCTGTTTTTACCAACTTTTGCGTTCCTAATGTTAAAAAAATCCTGTGGAGTTACTTCCAATGCATTATTTGCAAGCTGGTCTATTTTCTTGTTAATTGTGTGCTTTTTAACAAACTCATATATAACATCAGCTATCATAATAATGCAAACTACAATTATTATCATTGACGGATTTTTTAATAGTTTGATCATATCATTCCTCCTCTTCCGTTATATTTAACCAACACTTTCTTTTCTAATGCTATTATACATTTATATCACCGTTCCTTTCTGGTTAAAAGGCAGACTTCTTAGTCTGCCTTCACAAGATCATATTTTTTATTTTTCTTTCTTCTTAAAATACTGTCCACTATTGTGTTTTCGATAGTATTCTTTAGAGTTTTTTCCTTTTTTACTAATTCCTTTTGATTCATCAATGATCATTTTTCTGACATCCCACTCATATCCTTCCGGTGGATTCGTATATTTCCAATTGATCTCATCCCAATGTCCTAGCACATAACATATTCCTATTGTTAATATTCCCGCAATTATTCCTCCCATAATGCTACCTCCTTTTCATATATTACATTTTCCGTTACTATATACTATTATTATATCATATTTACCTCGACAATTCCACAATAAACCACTCAACGTATGTATCATTATCAAATGTCATTCTTGCATAATCGCTAGTGGCGGTACATTGCGTTACCATATCGCTCATTAGATGTATCATCATTAATAAATCCTGATGTAATTTACGTTGTGCAGCTACTTTACCTGGGAATAGCCATGTGTCTAATACAATATTCTTATCATCAACTACAACTGTCATATATCTCATTCCATCACCTCCATATATTGATCGTATAATTCATCCCATGCCGGATTATCCAAAAAATCTTCCGAAATGAATTTTTCTCTATTTATATTACAACCTCCAATCTTTTTTCAAATCTGTCAAGAAATGTGCTTTTCATTAGTCCCATATAAAATCTTCACAGGGTCTCATTTTTCTTTGATATTTACCTCGTTTGACGCAGCCCCAATTATACCTACAATCTTCACAAGTGACTGGATACTGAGATAAATTTTCTCCGACACATTTTTTACATTGATATGTACTCATATTTTACCTTTTGTGTATGTCGCACATACTCCGTTAAATCCTGGCTTATCACATTTCCAACCAAGATTTGTAAATAATTTATCAATTTCTTTACTGACAGTTTTTCTTTCATCTGATCCCCAACCACCATTCACAATATCATATGATGGTGTATTAATTCTAAAATATACATTTGAATATTCATTTCCGTAATCTGCATCAGGATTCCAGTTATTTGTAAGTGAATGATCTTTTCCATATTCATAACCTAATCCGTTCTGATGATATTTAATACTCATATAATCAACCTCCTATACAAAAATCGGTTCTCTTATAACGCTAATACTTCTACATCTTTTCAAATCTACAATGCTTGTAACAGTTTTTCGTTTTGCTTTACTTTCTCCATATGGATTAAATTCACCTTCTGTTACTTCATACCCAGTCTCTAACATACAATTTTTACTCTGAATATATCTTTTCCATTCCTTATAGCATCTTAATGCGTCATATAAATCATCTGGATCATATCTAAGCTGCTGTGTATAATAAAACTCGTTTGAGTCTTTCTTAAAGAAACAAATACATTTTCCTATAACTCGTGGTTTCTTTTCTTCTGCTCGTAATGCTCGTTTTAATTCAATCAACAACTTTTCGTTCTCTCCGCATACTGCCAAATATGCCAAGCGACTTCTTACTTCTTCTGGAAAATTTATATGTTTTCCATTTATGGAGAACCACACTGATTCAGGTGCATATTTATATCCACTCCAATGAAAATTTTCATGTTTTCTCATATCAATCAACCTCACTTTCTATGCTATCTTTTCCCATTCAATATGTGTATCTTTTCTATGTGCTTCCCTTGATACGACAAGAATTTCTCCCTTGTAATATCTAAACATAGTGTCTTCTAAATGCGGTCTTGCTAAAATCTTCTGCCTAATATTTTCAATTTCTCTTCCACCATGTTCAGCTTCATATTTTTCTAATGCCCATTCTAAATCCTCATAAAAATCTAACAATGCACATTCAACTGCTTTTCTGTGTCTGATTTCCTTAATCTCATTCATTCGCTTTTCAGCAGTCTCATAAGTCTCGAACACTTCATTTGGATATCTGTCATTATGACTTCCATAACACTGTGTCCACGCAGGATATTTTTTCACAATTCTATATGTATTATGATCAAATTCAAATTCAATAATTGGCTCTACATCTTCCATTTTTACAAGATAACCATTATCAAATAACCACTGAATATCTGAAGGATTTTTGATGGATCTGCCTTTCATTGCAGCATTGATTTTCTCTTTCTTTTCCAGATCCTCTGTTACTGTATATAAATCTGTGCTATAAGTCCATCCTTTAGGAACTTTCTTAAATTCCGTTTCTGACTGGAAACCATCAAATGGAACTCCGTTTATTAATCTGATTTCTGGTGCTTTCAACCGTGATACTTTGTGAGTACACGTTGTTTTATATTCATATATTCCATATGATACATACATTCCAAACTGACTTTCTTCAATGTAATAACAAACCTGATTTTGTTTCATTTCACATTCTCCTTCCTAATAAATAAGACAGACACTTTTGTTTGCATCTGCCTTATTATTCTCTGTTTGTTGCATTAAAAAAAGCAGATAGCTTTTTAACTATCTGCTCTCCTCGAATATTATAAAACTGCACTTTCTTATCATTTCATAATTACTACATCCTTTATAGTTATCACACATCCAATTATAAATCTCTATATCAGACATATTATGAAATTTTAGAATACGTTTTCTACATTCATTCAAAATATATTCTTCCATATTTTTAATCCTCTATTTCTTCGACATCACTTTCATCATAGTGAGTATCTGCGATTGGACGACACCTATCAGATCTTAATTCATCTTCTGCAATTCTAAGTGCCTCTGTTTCATTTTCTGCCTCTACTTCATATTCTTCATATGTTGTAAATGTTACATTATACTTCTTCATAGTCGCTCCTCCATTCTTCAATCCAATCTTCTAAACCGATTGATTTAATTGTTTTCATTTCGTCCTCTGATAACTTGAATTCCCGTTTTATACAATAAGCTCTTACTGTTTCAAACTCTTCTTCCATATATTTCTGATCATCTTCAATAGATTCAGATAAATCTTTAATGATCCTATCTAATTCGTTCATACATGTCAACCCTCTTTCTTAGTAAATTACAATTTCATTTGACTTTATTCTGCCATATCCAACATCAACATACTGTTTGTATCTGCCAGGTAATAACTTGTGTTGCACATCACCTTGTTATATTCAGCTTCGCCCTCAAAGTCGTTTACAACTGCTTTTTCTTCTGATGTCATGTCATAATATTTTTTCTTTCCATATGAAGGTGGCAGCCATCCTTTATGCTGTGCTCCAAAGATATTGAACTTTTTCAACAGCTCTTCATTTGTGAATGTAATATGACAAGTTCCCTTCTTATAAAAAGTCACATTGAAATACTTCAATACAATATCTTTCGACTCTCCATATTCTTCAGCAAATTCTAGTGACTGCTGTAAATCAACTGCTTCTGTCAAACCGCCATCAAGATAATTGAAACACTTTTCAATATCTCTTAACTTGTTTACTACTTCCCTATCAGATGGCTTAAATCCACCCCAAGAGTATTCTAAATCTCTCCATCCTCTTAATGGAATGATTACCTTTTTGTTGATGATCCATGCCTTATTTGTTTTCCATCCGTTGAAATAATGAATGTTTTTGCTGCATTCATCATAATAGGAATATTTATTACTTAACTCCTCAAAGAGTGAAATAATTGTGTCTTCAATTCCCTTTATAACTTTCTTGCTCATATCAATTTTAAGTTCATATATATTATGCAATGAAAATTCATAATCTTTCAGTTCCTCAACCTTGTTATAATATTCTCTCTGTAAATTATTTGTGAGCTGACCAATAAACTTCGGATTCTCAAATAATGCTGACCAATATTTGCCACGAATTTCTCTTATGTATCCATTTACTGATGCACTATCTCTTCCAATACTAAGATTTAACACGCAACCACCAGTCTGTATTGTCTGCCCTGTCTGTTTGTCTTTTCCAAACTGATATAGAATATGTGGTGACATTGCATAATACTCTTTGATAAGTTTTACACCTGCTTCGATTTCCATTTTATACTGTTCTACGATTGCCTTTAAGAAATCATTCTCTGCAAGCTGCGTATTTTCTGCATTATATGTATATTCTCTCTGTTCCTTTGCTTTCTCTAAGCCATCAAAGATAAAAGAATCTCTCTGTACATCCGGAAGTTTTACCTTTATCAATGCAATCTCAACATTTGTTTTTCTCTCCGCATCCATGAAAGCATCCTGAATATACTGAATGTCTGCGTTGTATTCTTCTAACATTCTATTCAGCATTATTCTTTCATTGCTGCATTCATTCTTTAATGTCTCTGCATTAAGTAGACAAATAACAGCACCACCATTTCTTTGTTGCATTTCCAATGCTTTCAATAGATGTTTACATCCATTTGAGAACGGAGGATTCATAATAATTAAGTCATATTCCTTCATTGTGTCGTATGTCAAAAAATCATCATGTACAACTCTGAAGTTCTTTTCCTTTAATACTGCTCGTAAGTTCGCATCATTCTCTATGCAGTCAATATTTAACTTAATTGTTGTGTACCATCTGTTATTAAAGTCTTCCTTTTTCTTTAATGCTTCAACAATATTTCCCTTACCTGCTGATGGTTCAAGAATTGTGTGTATCATTTTCCAATCTAAACTATCAAGCATTTTATCTATAAGATTTTGTGGTGTTGGGTAGAAATCTTTGTTATCTGTAAACATATTTACCATTTCCTTTCATTGTAAAAGGTGGTATATTTCAACCACCTTTTCTTTTTATACTGTACTAAGCTTTTCAGTTGGATCATATTTGAATATAAATCCCTTCTTAAAGCTACTGTAAAATCCCTGTAATGTTGCCAACTTTCGCTTTACATCGGCAAAGTCTGACTTTGATAACTCTGTATCAGGTTTTACTACAAACATCTTTTCGCCTGTCTTTGTGTGTACATCTTCTGTTACAGTGTATGTAATTTGTGTTTCTGTCTGTTCTTTTGTGTCCTCTACTGTATTATCCACTACCTCTTTGATGGTTGCGTTTAATTTCTCACACGGATTCTCTTTAAATAAGAAAGCATGTTTGAATTTACTATAATAACCTCCAAGAGATTTAATGTGCTGATTTACCTTGATATATTCTTCACGGCTTAACTTCTCAATTACCTTTGCAAGATATATCTTTTCTCCTGTTCGTGTGTCTGTATCTTCTGTCACTTCATAAGTATATTTGTTTACATCTACGTTAGTTTCAGTTGCCTTTTCTTCTGTCTTGTTTGTATCAGACTTAATAACTTTCTTTACAACCTTTTCAACCTCATAAGGTGTTTTAACTTCCTGAATTTCACACCATGCAATAGCTCCTTTATTTATCCATTTCATAAATCCATCAGTCATTGTACCAATAAACCAATGATTAGCTTGATTTGCATTTCCTGTACATTCTTTTGTGAGTTTTCCATTAAGTTTATATGCGTGATAAGAAGTTTTTCCATCCTCATATACAGTTGCTTTAATTCTGTAAACATATCCCTTATTTCTGCCATAATTGAATGATGATTTTAAGATAAAACACTGACCATCTTTGACGCATCCGTTTTCTGTTTCAAAAGCTTTGTTTTCCTTTTTATATTCAGTGACTTTTACCTTTTCATATACAACTCCGTCTCCTTCTCCAAGCATTCCACCACAAGTAGTATCAATTTTATTGATAAATGCTTCAAACTTGTCCATGAGCTCTTTATCTTTTTCCATTGATTCAATGTGACTGTCTGCCTGTCGTGCTGCACTTTCTTCATCATCATTCCATCTACCCATATAAGTTGTTATCAAAGATTTCTTATATTCTTCTCGCTTTATAGTTCTGAATTTTTTCATATCTTCCATATAGCCTTCATATCTATAATAACTATCAATACGAGCAAACTTTAAGATTCCGTTTCCCTTTGCTACATAGACACCATCTTTTTCAATATGCCAATTCATTCTAGGTGGATTTGCCATATGCCCAGGAATGATACCAGTTACAATATATTTTTCAGAAGTTTCACTTTCCTTACTCCGTAACTTCTCAATCATTTTCTTTGCTGATTCTTCTTCCTGTTCACTTGCTCCTCTTTCCATTGTCATCTGCTCAAGCTTTGCAATCTTTTCTGAAATACTTCTATCTTGAAGTGTTCCATCATAATTGTATTTGCGTATCTCTTCTGGCTTTGCTTCACTACTACAATTTACAACTAATATATATCCATTCTTTGTAGCAATTCCATTCCAATGAGCAGGATCGTAATAATCTGTCATCATGTCGCTATGGTCTGCATGATATCCGAATACTTCCCATCCGTCCATTGCCATAAGTTTATGTGCTATCATTACGCCTACATCCTGATATTTATAATAAGTGCTCATAAAATCAACCTCGCTTTCTTATAATAAAATAAGCAGCTAGGTATTTATTCTCCTAACTGCCTTTGCGTTTATCGTATTTCAACTGTCCTCACATATTCATTTAATGCTTCTTCGCCTTCTCGATCGAGAATACCAAGTAAGACATAATAACATGAACTTAAGGGATAAGAATAACCTCTCTTCTTTAAGTTGCCATATGCCTTTTGCACCAACATATCTTCCATTGCTTCTCCAACAAATGCCATAAAAATCAACCTCCAATCATACCAAGAAATCTTAGATTCATCAGAACTCGATAGTTGCATTTTCTGAAATATAATCACACATATACCCTTCGAATTCTAAATGTCCACATGCTACATCAATAATGCTATCAGTATCATATTCTCCACCATTTTCTTTCTTGTATTTTTCAATAGCATCTTTCGTTCTCTGAATAATTCCGTTCGTTAATTCATGTTTGCCTTCAATCTCAATCATAGATTCCACATTTGTACCACAACCATCAACATCTACGTCAATAAATTTAATAATTTGTTTCATAAAAATTTCCTCCAATCTACTAATGAAATGCGATTTAATCATTATATGAACCCCAAATTATTCGCTCATCATCTTTGTTCCAATTCCAATAAACCTCAAGCCAATCCATAGATTCTTCTGTTCCACCAGAACAAGTTCTTTTAAGTTCTTCTTTATTAAGCAATTTTTTCAATTCTATGGCTTTTTTTATAGCATCAGATTTTTCCATATACTTACCATAGCAGATAAACACATCATTATCTTTGTCATATGCAATTACCGAATAACCCGGTATCTTCTCTTTCTGAATCATACACTTACCTACCTTTCTAATCTAAAGAAATGCGATTTCAGTGTTTCTTTTTCCTGCAAGAATAACATCTGCAAGGTGCTTTCATATTCCTATCAGTAAACCATATTCTTTCTTCATCTGTTTGCCAGAAATATTCTCCGCACTCTTTACATTTTTTCACATCCTGTAAATCATTTGCATTGTACTCTTCTACAGCATTATCTGCATATGTCTTATTAGCCATCCATGAAACAGTTGAATCGCATGGCATTGTCTGAACTTCTGTTGCAGTATTATCTGCTACAAATTCGTTTCCATTGAAATAGATTTTATATCCTAACATATATCGTTTCCTCCAATCTACCTTTGAAATGCGAATTTCTTTACTCTGTATCGCATAATGTATATCCATTTCCTTCTAATACATCTGGTGCATTATCATAATTGATTTCCTCAAAATCTTCTTCCATCCATGATAAAGTTCCCTTACAGTCACATTCAGGACAAGTATCTTCTCCGTGATTTATTAACATTACTCTTCCACAGTTATTACACGCCACAAAATCGCAACATTCACTTTTATTTTCATTTGTGACTCTGTCTAATACAATATTTTCATCCATTTTTAATCACCATTTACCTTCCTTAAAATCCATAAGAAACAAGCATTTACAAATTCTCAATATCATTTTGAACATTAGCAATATCTTCGATGAGATTGTTCATGTCTTCATCTTCTCCGTATTCCATGTTCTCGTGCATATACTTTGTAAGCTCATAAAACATTCTAATTTTCTGTTTATCGCTCATTTTATCAAAACACTTCTGCATTTCTTTATTCATTTCTGTCATGGCTATTCTTCTTCCTTTCTTTAAATGAAACACGCATTTACTTTTCTTCTACAACTTTATATTCAATTAAATTTCCGTGGACATCACACAATTTTCGTGATTCACATTTTTCTTTGCATTTTAACGCATTATCCAATTCAATAAATGGTTGTGAATATGGTTTCCATTGTTTGTGTGCTTTACTTCTACAATATACCTTAAACATATAATCACCTTTGCCTTTCTATAAACTTGTTTCGATTTTATACAGATAACTATTTGCATCATCTGTATTCATTTTTTTCAACATTTTCATTATGATTTTTATTTCACTTCCGTATTTGCCTTCGGAATACACAAACGCTTCATAATTCTTCATGTATTCATAAGCATTACATGCTACTTCTTTTTCAGTATAGTTTCCTTTACAATGCTCATTCAAAAACCGTGCTACATCATAGAAAAACCCATAATCTAACATTTTCCGTCACCTCCTATACAAGCCCAACAATACAGGCAACCTTGCTTAATAGGTTTACTTTCCGTTTTGCTTGCGCTTTGCGTTGCATTCTATCCATGATTAGAAGCCTATTATCCATTTCCGTATATTCCACCATCTGCACAGGTGTTAAACTGCTATATGGTGTCTTTAGGTTTCTATCAATAATCTGGTTCCCATCTACTGTATCAATGATTCTAAAATTAAACATCTTAATCCTCCTATATTGCCATGATTAGCGGTTTCAACCGTGTCCATGCACGGTCATATTTCCAATTATCTACCTTTTTGCCTTGTGGTACTTCCAAAGTTTCCACGCTGTTTACAACTTCTCTTGTCTTGTTTGTGTCTAAACACAAGTCATTTGCTAGTTTCATAATTTCCTTTGCCCAATCTGCCATATAATTATTCTCCTTTGCTTTTGCGTTGTTTTGGGTATAAAAATAGCACTCTATTTATATCGAGTGCTTTACTACACTTTCTTTTTTTGTGTTGTTTTATTGCTTATTCATGCAGACAAAAATAAAAAGACAAAAACTTCTTTGCTTTGTTATTTGCGTTATCCAAGACAGGGAAAAGCTACCCTCTTTTTTTGTTGCGTGCTACTTTCTAATCGGGTACAAGCCTTTTGATTTGTTCACGCTCAAAAATTACTCTTGCTAATATACTTGGCATGGTGCGTTTTTTGTCTGCATTATATAAGTAATAAAAATGGCAATTGCGGTTTTATTGTGTTATCCGCTCACGTTCTCACGTTCTGCCGTTCGTGCTTTTTTGTTTTGTATGCCTTTTATGGCATCCGTCAGGAAGTATTATTGTTTACTCCCTACTGCCTTTTTCTTGTCCTCCGCTTGCCAGTCTACGGACGTAGCAAATTCTACGTTGTTTGCTCAATTACGTGTATAATCTGTTTTATAAGGAGGTATACAAGCTCCTTGTGCGATCACGATTTTCTGGCATTGATCGTCTCGAGCCAATCCCACTAATTATCAGGTGTGGAATGATCCTATTGTGCAATTCCTGGTTTGTGTGTACTCCTTGCAACCGTCACAGGTGTTTGTTTTTCGTTGCCACTCCCACAACGTATTACACCACATAGGACTTATTTTTGTAATGCCTGATGTGGGTTTTGTATTTCTATATTTGTATACCTATATAATAGGTAGTGATTGTTTCAAGTTACGTTTTTTTTGCTGATTTCTGGCTACTTGTAACCCGTGCTGCATTGTTACTTTTGCTTAATATGGGGTTGTATCTTATACTTCTACCCGATGGACAGCATTGCCATGCGTGCTTTTGGTAACGGTGCTAGTCACGCTTGCACCAAGTCATATAAAATACTTTCATGCCGTTTCGGTTAGTATATTCACTTATTACCCCTTGCCCTGATAGGGTTCATTGGTAGCCTTCATAACCTACTTTGGCAGGTACTTGTATTTATTTGTCAATGTGCTATAAAAACTTTTAGGGATTTATGCTGTCAGACTTGACAACCACTAGAAAAATGATTTATACTCTAATTGCTTAGGTTAGAGTGTTTATCACTTTACTAGTCCCATATTGAGTTTTTCGGTATGGGACTTTTTTAGTCCCGATAGGCAAGTTGTAATTGAATACCACGGCTTAACCGCTTGCCTTGTTTAACTAAATGAAATACATTTCGCCGTTAATTTCTAATGCGATAGCATCTTGCGTCATTTCTGTTTTGAGCGATTCGCATAAATCTATTACTTTATCAATGTTATTTTGCAACTCTGATTCACTACAATATGCGAATACTGTAGTTGATTTTTCTTTTACAAGTCCCATTGTAGGGCTTTTCCAGTAACCCAAAGTTGTTGTAGCAGTTGCACCACCAAAACAATCAGATAATAAAGAAGCTACACGGTCAACGTATGGCGTGTTGTCGATTTCTTCATTAATGTTAATTGTAGCTGGCACAATAACTGTTACCTTGCTACTAAGTTTGAATAAGTTTTGTAATTTTGAATTTTTAATCATTTTGTTACCTCCTTGAATTTTGTTTTATTTCCCTTCCCTTGATTATATATTATCATATGGGAAGGATTTTGTCAAGCGTTTTAATTGAATTTATTTAAGTTTTTTTATTGAAATATTATCTATTTCATAACCGATAATATTCAAAATCTTGTTAGCATCGTCAATAGAAAACTGTTTTTTATTTAGCAAGTTATCTATTTGCTGCCTTGTTACGCCCAGTTTATCAGATATGAAAGTCTTGTTTATACCATTATCTTTTATAGTCTGATTAACCAGCTTAGAAAGATCTTTATTTGTCATTGTTATACACCTACCTTATATATAATTAAGGTGTAAAGCCAACTTATAAGACTTTACACCATTGTTATTAGTTACTTGTTTTCACTACTGCTAGAAGTCATACCCTTGTCAATTCGATTGATCGCATTTTGTATAACTTCTTTTGCTTTATTTACATTATCAGTATCAAGTAAAGCAAGTATTGAATCTAATAAAATACATAATTCTTGATTTTGCATATTATCACCACCTTGCATATTATTCACCGCCTTTATATAAGATTTTGTACCTTATATTATAGCAGTGTTGTGTTGCTAGTGTAAAGTCTTATTTAGTTGTCAAAGTACAAACTAACTATTTGTTAGTTAAAAAGCAAGTAGGGAATTGCACCCTATTTTGTTGTGATTGTAAAGCCCGCTTTTTCAGCTTTACGAATATTTGAAATTGTCATTTCAGTTGTTGCTATGTATAAGCCGTTTAGTTTGATCGTTACAAGTTTCATTTTATATCACTCCTTTTTGTCTTTCTTTATTTGATATACTTATTATAACCCTTTTTAGGTTACTTGTCAACCCTTTTTTATTATTTTTGTAACTTATTCTTTATTATTATTTATTAGTTTCGGGTTATTTGTTACTATATTTGCATTACCGTATAAGCAAGTGAAAATTAACCTTTTTTTGGTTACTTTTTCAATATTTTTGTGTACTTGTAAATATTTGCTTATTACTGGATGTTTGACTTTATTTTTGTTTTGTGATATATTTGATAACTAGATATAAATATGACTATTTCAAAAAGGATGGTATAAATTATGATATATATAGATAACATGCAATTAGTAAATGAAATTAAGAAAGTAATGATTGACACCAATATTAAGCAAGTTGATATTGCTAATAGTCTAAATGTAAATAAACAAGCTATAACAAAATTATTCAATAAAAAGAATCTTACATGTGATGATATGAAAAAATTACTAGATATTATGGGTTATGATCTTGTGATTGATTTCAAAAAGCGTAATTGATCAATAACACCAATGATATATCAGTAATGTGGATAAATATAGAGCAATTATTTATATTGTGTTTGGTTTTGTGCATGATTTGCATTGTGGATAACTTGTGATTTTATTGTGGATAACTTTTTTTGTGTAAAAAATGATTGCAGTTATTGAAACGAACATATCGCAATAAACCGGATGCACAATGCAGCGTATAAGATTTTATAAGTCGGAAAAATGGGAAAATACCGATAGTTATAAAATGCAGATATTTCATAGTGGGGGTGTGTTTACATTATATTTTTTTATCATGTAATGTCCAAAGCGTGGATTAGTTCTATTCACACGAAACCCTAGATTTTGTCGAATTATAGTTCGGTAACGACTTCGACACTCTATCTATAAATCAAACCAAAAACTACTTTTGATAGTTTCCCAAAACTGAACTTTACAACAAATAAAACATAATATTTGCAATATATACCAATAGTTTTATCGAAGTCTACTACAATTTAATAAAATGCCAGCGATATTCTCATATACCCATATCGTCAAAACCCTTATTTCCAAACCATTCCACCAACTTCATCACCTCAAAATCCAACTCCATTACATTTCGCACTCATCACTAACCACATACCATCAAATTTTCCAACCCCCAATCCTTAGACTAAATCACACAAAATCGACCCAAATTTCAATCAGAACCACTTCAATGATAAATTGCATACCTAGCAACCTAAAATCGAAAATCACCCTCATTTTATTTAATTTATTCTCATATATGATGGGACATATTAAAACCACAACATAAATCTCCGATAACAGAGAATAATGATACATAAACAAGAAAAGGAGACAAACACATGAATACATATTTAGTACCAACAACAGAAGAATTTGGAATAAAATATAAAAATATTACCATAATTTACGCTGAATCGGAAAAAGAAGCATACGAAAAAGCACTCGTTCAAAGAGGACTATCAGCATGTCATATTCAAAATTATGATACCAAACCATATGAAACATTTTATGAAAAAATTAATATCTCAGATAAATTCTTCCCAATATCAAGAAAAAATGCTATACTAAAAGAAACATTCAAGAAAGAAGGTAAAGAATACGTGGAACTTATCAATTTATATGATTATATGTATTGGGGAGATTACAATGCACAAATTCAGTTACTTGCAAATAAAGCAATAAAAGAATCTTGGAGTTTTGAAGACAAAAATGATAATGCCATTTTAAAAAATTACTTATCAAATACATTTTGTCAATTACAACGAGAACATAAAGTAGTTGAAACAGGCGAATATTGTTTATTTAATACTGGGTTGTTTACAAACCGTTATATTCCGATATATGCATATGGTGAATTAAATAAAAAATATTCAACAGACTCCTCTGTGCAGAAATGGTATTTTAAAGGATTTAAGGATGAGTATGAGTTGACATCTATTGATGTAGGTGTAGACTTTCCTGAAAGAGCTGATTATTTCCAAGATACAACTCTACTTGTATTTGATTGGCATTGTAAGGTGCATCCAAATTACAATCATATCTTAGATGATATAAATACATACAATCGCTTACCAAATTGCATTAAGAATAGTGATAGACAATTAGAATTACTAAAAGGTTTCATTGATACCGCAATTCAAAAAGTAACAGCAAATTACAAATTAGCAATACCTCATTATTATCAAAACAGGATACAACTCATGATCCCATTGTGCTTCACCAAAGAAGACAAACCAGATGTTGCACTAGTTCTTGATAAACGAAAAGGTAACCATTATCAAGCAAAAACATGTCTTACTATGGAAATGGCTTATATGGATGCACGTCTTATTGCAAAACCAGAATCGAATTGGTTATGCGCTGATAATATTACAGAAGAAGTTACGGAACAAACAGAAGAATAAAACAAAACATATTCTTTTATAAGACAGGTGATTTTTCATCTGTCTTATTTTTATGTCAAAATAACACTTACTTAATCTATTTAACAAAAACAGCATCTAAAATCAATTTTCTTTTATAGGCTACCAATTTACTATTAAACATATTAGAATACGAATTTACTATCAAATTTATTAAATCACTCTCGTAAAGCCATGTAAGAAAACAGATAGAAGAAACAAACATATAATCATTGTGTGCGTAGCACAAGATGTAGTCCCTTGATAGGGACGGTCTTTTCGAAGCGTTAGCAAGAAAAGAACATCTTTAGGGTAGACATATATAAAACAAACCAATAAATAGCAATCCTAATAGAGAATATTATATTATCAATCAAGAAAGGAATTATATCATGAACAATACAAACAATATAACCGATTCAGAGATACCGAAATATCTCAAGCAGAAAGAAAGCAATGTGTCTAAAGCAAAGAAGAAATCTAAACATAAACATCAATATGAAGAATGTTTAATTCAATACGATTCAAGCATTAGAAAAGGACATATGATTACATCGTTAAGCAGCTATTGTACTATCTGTGGAAAAATTGGAGACAGATTCAAAGAAGATAAATCTATTGTAAAGGATTACAGACGTACAGTTGATACTCCTATTGGAAGATGGTATCAAGTAATGACAAGTGAAGAATTATATGAAAGGTATCATGATAGATTATCAGTATTCTTTGTAGAGGATTATTGGAAAGATGGATATGTAAATTTGGAAAGAGAGAATAATTCAGAAGGAGAATGATATTATGAAGAAGTCAATTTTATTTAAAAGAACAAGAGAATCTGTTATAAGAAAATTATCAATTCCTTATATAAGAGAGAATCTTGAATATTTTGGATATATGTTTTCAATATTAGAAATATGTTATATGCTATTTCACTTAAAGGAAATAAATAATATGTTTCAGCATCAGAAATAATATAGGTATATCATATATGTACCCAAATGAAATAATCAATTCCAAACACCATGTACCTAAATCAACCAATAACAATCAAACAAAAAATTAAAGAGCTTGTATGAAGCGTAAGCAAATACAAGCGTAATATTCTTCTTTTGATAATATGAGTCTATATAGATATAGACTGCACAAAATTGATAGCTGGGATGTACCCAAATGAAGTAAATTTTCACTTTTGGGTACATGCTGTATGTACCCAAATGAATTTTTAACAATTTCATGCAAGTGCAACTTTTAATGTTTTTGCGAATTCAAATGGAGAATATACTATTGAACCACTTATCACACTCTCATCTCACAAATTGTAACTGTAAATTATGTTTTAGAAGAAAGGATTTTAAAATGCAACAGAAAGAATTAAAAATTGATCCTGAATTAAGGGATTTATTACCACCACTTACTGATGATGAGTACAAACAGCTCGAAAAAAATATTGTAGAAAATGGATTTGATAAAAATTTTCCTATTATGGAATGGCATGGTTATATTGTAGATGGTCATAATCGCTACTCTATTTGCCAAAAACACAATATTGATTATGTTGTTGGTACTCTTGGGAAACGAAAGATGAAGTTATGCAATGGATGCTTGATATTCAGCTTGGCAGACGTAATTTATCCCCTATTCAAAGAATTGCTGTAACTGAGAAATATAGACCTATTTACGAGAAACAAGCAAAAGAGAATTCATTAAATAATTTAAAACAGAATCAAACTGCCGACAAGTCAAATTTGACCAATCGAGAATTTAAATCAACAAATAAGAAGCTTGCCGATATAGCAGGTGTTAAACCAACTACATATAAGATGGGCGCAAAAGTTCTTAATTCAGATAACGAAGATTTAAAGCAGCGTGTTTTGTCAGGCGAAACTTCTATTAGTGCTGGTTATAAGGAATTACAGAATGAAAAGAAAAAAGAACAATTCTCTGATAATCAAAATGGAGAATATAATATTGAGCAACCAACTACATCATCTTCTACTGTTCAACCTTCTCAAAAAAATCAAGTCAGTGATGAAGTTAAACAAATTTGTGAGAATCTCAAAACCGAGAAGGCAAAAGAATATCTTGATTCTATTTGGGACTATAAGATTGATATCATTGAGTGCATGAATGTAGGATTCGAAAGATTTTATGATGGATTTGTAAGTACATTAGAAGATATGGAAAATCGAGTAACAAAAAGAGAATTAGATGAATGTATAACAAATGCAGAAGATATGGTAGAGAAAATGTTATCTGCCATAGAAGTAGCAAAAAAAATAAATTTAAAAACGGAGGATTAAAAAATGAAATTAAAGGACTTAGTAAGAGGAACAAACACAACAGATGGTAAAATTGCACATAAAGAAGTGCCAATTGATAAGTTAGATGCAATGCTTAATTATCAGAGAGATATTGATATGAAACGTGTTGAACTTATTAGTAGTGATAACTATTTTGATGAAAACGAAGTTGACGAAGTAAAGGTGAGTGTTAGACAGGATGGTTCTATGAAAGTATGTGATGGTCAGCATACTATTGCAATCTTAAAAATGAGAGGTTGGAAAACAGTACCATGTGAACTTCGTTATGGTTTAACTATTGAGGAAGAGAATGATTGGTTTACCATAACTAATACAAAAGAAAAGCCACAGAATAGGAAACGCACACTTACGTCTCAGATTAATGGTACATATGAAAAGAATAAGATTGAACAGGATTTTAATAATTGCATAAAAGCACTTGGCTTTAAGTTAGATATTTTTGGAGAAGAACCAGGAAATGATTATAAAATTAAGTGTCCTGCAAAACTATTAGAGGTGTATAAGGAATATTCGTCAAGAAATGACGTAGATGGCTTTATTGAATGTATGGATTTAGTCAAGGGTTGTTGGAATGGAAATTCAAAATCATTGCAGTGGAATTATATTAGGGGAATGTTTGACTTTTATGAAACATATAAAGGTATTTTTGACAATAAGAGACTTATTACTTCTGTCGGAAAAAAATCCCCATCTATCATTAAAGAAATTGCAGATAATGATAAATATACAAAGAAACCATCTTTAAAATATGCAAAGATTTATGTAAATGAATACAATTCTGGTTTAAATAAGAACAAAAGATTAAAAATGTCCTTATTAGAAGATTAACATAGTGAGGTGAAACGTCTTGCCAAACTATGTAAAAATTCCACGAGAAATCATTTATGATAAAGATCTCTCGTCTAAACGTGTGATAATCTTCTCATATCTTTGTGCAAGGCGTTCACTTGATGACACAGTGGCATTTTCTACAACAGAACTTTGCTACTGGTCTAAATTGAAACCTAACTACAGAGATGGAAAGATAAATCAGAAATATTATGAAGTTCTATTACTTCTTTCTCATTATGGATACTTTGAATCGTGTCCAGATTTTGAGAAAAGTCTAAAAGAAAAGACCAATTCGGTCAAATATCAGCAAGTAAAACTTAATATAGAAAAATTTGATGTGCCTGACAAGTTTGGAATTGTTTATTTTGATGAGTTAGATACAATATTAAATTTCAAAGAAGAATTGAAGGACAAAGAGATTGATACTGCAAGAATATCATCAGCTTATATTCTACTTGTACTCTCTTATATTCGTGTTAATTTGAATCGAATGGATAGCAAACCGCTATGCTGTTATAGATATTTCAAGACTATTTCAGAAGATATTGGACTTTCTAAAAGATATATCAGTCGCATAGTTGATATTTTAGAAGCACTCAAAATTGTAAAATGTCAACCTATGAAGAGAGAAAAATATATTAAGGATGGTAAAGAAAAATACGCTACTACTCCAAAGGTATTTGCTGATTATAGGCATTTTATTCATGATGAACATGGGCAAAGGATTGATAAAGAATATAGTCCTGATAAAGAAATAAAAAAACAGATAGAGCTTTTGGAGAATAATAAAATATAGGAACTATAAACGCAGTACTCAAAGGAGCTGATTGCAATGAACAAAATTATTTTAAAAACTAAAGGAGAATTATTAAAATATGAAAACAAAAACAAGTTACACACAGAACTATAGTACATTTGCAGGTGAAATTGATATTGATGATTTTTCAACAGAAACACCAAACAAACAGAGAATAAATAAATACATAGAGGCAGATAACCTCGAAAAAACAATTATTGAAAAGGAGCGACAGAAAAAAGAAATGAAAAATTATCAGTCAATGACACTTGAAGAACTACGAGAGATGAAACTCATCTCAAACACAAACGGACGCCCATCTTCCACTCTTACAGATGAGAAATGGCAGAAAGAATTTGAAATTTACAGATATTTAACCGTTCCAACCGATAAACAGAGATTTGGCGGCAAGCATAGTCGTGAACTTGGTATGCGGAGCGAAAGTGCTATCACCGAATATAAGGGAGCAACAAATTGGCAGCAATATTGCGCATTTATTAATGATGTGCTGGATAGCCTACGCTCAGGACTGCATGATTATTGCTATTACATATATCAGATTCAAGATTTACTGAAATTCTATCCAAATATGTTGTGCAGCAAATACTGTGATGGCTACTGGGAGGTGTGGCTCGATGCATAGAACGGCATGTCCATATTGTCGATGTGTAGGTTTTCACTTAATTCAATGCCCGGAGTACGAGCCGGGGCGTGCCAAAAAATACTGTACATATTGCGGCGAGGGTATATATGAGGGTGAAAAATATCTAGAAAATGATTGGGGAGAGTCTATACATAGAGACTGTATTATGTCAGTTGATGATCTAGTTAATTGGCTTGGGTTAGGATATAAAGAAATGGAGGAAGAATATGAATAAGTTACGACAACTTTTGTTTGGATATAGAACTGGAGTTGAATATTGGATTCCTATTAAAGATATTGTAATTACATATGATTTTCAACTGACAAGTCCACATCCAAGCAAGTTTTGGAAGAAGGTGTATTGTTTCAAGAAATATGGCATTATGAGTAAAATTAAGTTAAACAAAGATTTTGAGTTAGTGGATGGATATTGCTCTTATCTAATCTGCAAGATGAATGATATGGAGAAAGTGCCAGTATGGTTTGTAGAATAGAGGTGAATTAAGATACGTGAGTGAATATGGAATTAAAATCAAAAATATCAGTGCTGGAATGTTATATGATCTCAATCTGGGAATCAGAGATTATTTTACATATACAGATGCTATGTTCAATAATAGTTTATTTAGTTTCTTCTTGCAAAATAATGGGTTGAATGTGTATAAAGGAGAAAGTACACGAGATATTATCTGTCTTGATTATGAATTTGGAAGTCGTTCATATGAAAATGAACACAAGCGTCTGGAGAAGTTATTTATTGAATCAGATGGTGAATCAAAGGAAAGAATTCAAAAAGCATTGCAAAAAGTTGAGTCCAACAAATATCTTTATAAAGAAAAATCGAGAGACGAAATCCGTGAATATTTTTACGAAAATGGTGTAGAAGTCACATATAAGAAAAAACGCAGAGATGGATCTATTAAAGAGGAAACTATTCATTATGAAATGCTGTTCCGTACAAGTGCGAAAGCAAAACTTGGACAAGTTATTTTCATTAACAGTAAATTGTACGACATTGCATATGACTGGCTTACAATTGGATTAGGTAAAAAAATGAGTCATGACAATGCAAAGATTGTTGAAATGTCAGCATATGCACCTCTTACTACTTCTACTATTGTTGGAACACTTCATATACCTGTTGAGAATATTCTCATACTTAAAGATCAGGATTCTTTTTTTGAAACAATGACAAATGTTGTAAAAGCTGAAGACTATTTTGTAGAGACTTCGATAAAAGATGAAGAAACTGGAAAACAAAAGAAAATAAAAGAAAAACGAAAAAAATGTGTTGTCAGTGAAGAAAAACGTAAAGTTAAAAATACTATTTGGGATGGAATGGCTTTAATCGAAGCAGATTCTGATTATCTAAAACTTCCATCTTATGTCAATGGAATGGCTCTACTTCGTAATCATTTATTTAAAGCTTGTGCATTTAAGAGTTATATTCAAAAATTTTTCAAAGATTGGTGTGAAGAAAACGGATATGATTACGAAACGCATATGATACAAGATATGTTTGGTAAATGGCATTATTTAAAAGATATAAAAATGATTACAACTGATAATGCTATTAAGTGGAAAAAATTCCAAGACTTAATGGGCAATAGCATCACTGAAGCATATGAATATTGGTGTGAACGAATTCATTCTGATGGTGATATATGGGGTATAGTAAAAACTGACCATCCAAGCAAGCTTGGTAATTATCAACAGTTAAGCTATCAGATGATTAATACTCTTCCATGTACAAAAGAAGATGTAAAAGATATAGCACAAATTAGCATTGATTATGTTGAGTTACTTAAAAGAGATAATGATGAGTTTGAAAAATTTCTTAGAAAATATGCAAATGAAGTAAATCATTATGAGATGCTTGCTGATTTATATGCACAAAATCATGAATTTGGAAATAGCACATTTTTTAGGTATGAGAAGAAAGAAATTATAAAACAATATGTGTTCAGGATGAGAAAAGGGAAAATTATGGTCAACGGAGATAACTTGACTGTATGCGGAAATCCGTATGCACTTTTACTCTATTCTGTCGGAGAAGATTTTGAAAAAGATCCTACGTTATCTCAGGAATCTGATTGTATTCAATGTTATACAAAACGTTTTGGAGATAATGAATATCTTGCAGCGTTTAGAAATCCGCATAATTCTCCAAATAATATATGTTATCTGCATAACGTCTATTCAAAAGAAATGGAAACTTATTTTCCATTCAGTAAAAACATATTAGCTGTTAATTGTATTCATACTGATATTCAGGATAGAGCAAATGGGATGGATGAAGACTCGGATTTTATGCTTGTAACAAATCAATCAACAATGGTTCAATGTGCTGAGAAATGCTATAAGGAATTTTACACTATTGTAAATGCCTTACAAGAATCGGGAATTACATACAACAATACAAAAAAAGATTATGCTGCAATGGATAATAAATTTTCAAAGTCTCGTATGGGGATTGGCTATTCAAGTAACTTAGCTCAGTTGGCAATGACTTATTATTGGACGGAACTACAAAAAGATGAATCTGATAAAGAACGACTTAAAGAGCTATATGACAATTTTATTATTTTATCAGTGCTTGCACAGGTTATAATTGATGGTTGTAAACGTGAATATGAAATTGATGGAAACAAAGAAATTGATCGAATTAGTAAACTTAAGTGTATGACAATGAAGATTGCTGGTACGAAAAAGAAGTGTGATTTTCCTGAATTTATGAAATATACAAGAGAAATTAAGTATACTAAGGATGGTAAAGAGCTTCCACAAGAGGAAATTGATGAATCTAAGAACAAGCTTAAAAGTCGTATCAACAAAGAGTTATTATGTCCTATGAATTGGCTTGAATACTGGATTGATAAAATTCAAAACGCTTCTACTTCTGATACAGTTCCTACTTCTGAGTTTTTTATTAAAATGAACGGTCATGCAAATAATAGGCAAATGTCAAAAATTCGTATGATAATTGAAGATTATGATTCTTATATCAAATCAGTTCAAGCTAATAATTCAATAGATAATGAATTATCTACTGATATGATTATAAATAAATCTAAATCAGTTTTAGAAGAACTGCAAAAAGTGAAAATAGGAAACATTGTAACAATTAACAGACTTATAGAAACTTCTTTGGGATTAGAAACTAACAATAATGCTTCTATTCATTATAATAAAAGTCAAAAATATACTAGGAAAATGTTAAACTGTTTGTATAAAGTTAATAAAAATAAATTTTTAACAAACTTTATTCAATAAATTATGCACAATTTTTACTTAGTAGAATTGTGGATTTTTAACAAATACCTAGTAAAATCAAGGCTTTTAGCGATTGACTTAATGGGTGTAATATGGAGGGAAGAAAGCGCAGAGTTGCGTTAGTAAACTCCCACGCTCATGCCAATTGCGTGTAATCAAATAAGGGCTTGCAAGTTTAAAATGTATACTAGGGGCAGACGTATCATTATCTGCCCCGAATAAAAAATAAAAATAACTAAACGTTTTACTATGATTACAATAAACTCAGTTAAGATCGGCTAACCACCGTGCTGAGAATATGCGTATATCGACAGATGGTTATATGGGATTGCTTTATAACTGTTTGTTCCAAAATACCGTGAGATATATTAGGATAGTGGGAAAATCCCTAAAGATAAGCATATGTACTGAGAGTAAACGTAGTCAAATGCTATCCACTTATCGTTGACACAATAGAGAGCTGCAATATATCTCATTAATATTAGACGATTAGTGGGATTTAAAAACAGAGAATATTGCAGTAGGAGGTGAAAGATTATCAAAGCATATAAAATAAGATGTTATCCTACTGATGAACAAAGGCGACTTATTATTAAAACCTTTGGATGTTGTAGATGGTATTGGAATCAAGCTTTACATGATACTATCGAATATTATGAAAAACATAAAAAGGGAAAAATTAACACACCTGCTTTTTATAAAAAAGAATTCGAATGGTTAAAAGAAGTAGATGCTACTGCGCTATGTTTTACGCAGATGGATTTACAATCTGCGTTTTCTAAGTTTTTTAAGGAGAATAACGTAGGATATCCAAAATATAAGAGTAAAAAATATCCTAAAAATAGTTATAAAACAATGCAAACTTCTGGTTATCTAGTTACAGAAAATGATATTAAAATTACAAAACTTGGAAAATTAAAAATAGTAAATCATCGACATAAAACTGGTATAGCAAAATCTTGTACCATTTCACTGACTCCGACTGGTGATTTTTATATTGCTATTTTATGGAAAGATGAAGAAGTGTCAGAAAGATTAGATCCAGTAGATAAGGAAATTGGTATTGATTTAGGATTAAAAGATTTAGCAATTTGTTCTGATGGTGAGAAATTTCCAGTATTACAGTCTTTGCGAAAAGGGCTACCAAAATTAAAACGAGAACAAAGAAAACTAAGTAAAATGGAGCGAGGTAGTAATAATTATAATCGTCAAAAATTAAAAGTTGCTAAATTACATCAACATATCGCTAATCAACGAAAAGATTGTTTACATAAAATCTCTTATAAGCTTACAAACGAGAATCAAGTGATAGCTTTAGAAAATTTGAATGTAAAAGGAATGATGAGGAATCATCATTTGGCATTAAGTATCTCTGATGTTGGTTGGTCTGAATTTGTAAATATGTTAGAATATAAAGCATTGGATAAGGGGCGCACTGTTCAAAAAATTGATAGATGGTTTCCTAGTTCGCAAATTTGTTCATGTTGTGGATGCATTACAGGAAAGAAGCCATTATGGATTAGAGAATGGACATGTCCTGAATGCGGAGAAGTTCACGATAGAGATGTTAATGCTGCGAAGAATATATTAACAGAGGGAAAAAGAATTTTAGGGGCAAGCTCATGTCCTGATAGGTAGTTTATGCTTACGAATAAATTATTACACCCTTAAATGTAATAATGAAGTCGTATCGAGCTACAAGCTCATTAAGTTTTAACTTGTGGGTTGTTGACGATAAGTCAGATGATGGAGTAGCCAAAGGCAGTAGAAGAATAATTCTTTGATTTAAGATGGTAAATTCAGGTAAGTTTACATATCAAATTACAACTTCTGAATGGTTGGTGAAACTTGTGGCGTGACCAATCCCACCGATGCGGAGACAGGTGTATTCCTGTTGGTTAAAAAGTGTATGAATGACGGTTTATATGCTCAGATTTAGCTATATCGTGGCAGAATATGATTGCGTTTATGGAGGCAGCCCGAAGGGGTTATTGTAATCATAATAAAGCGTTTAGTTAGTTAATTGTTTGTTACTTCATAATTACCTCTTAGCTGGTGATCGCACTGGAAACGGTGCTTTCACTAGCTCTTTTTTATATCGCAGGTTGGAGAAGTAGAATCTCGCTTGGTTCATACCCAAGAGATCAGTTGTGCAAATCAACTACCTGCTATTGCTCTTCCACGATTCTGTGGAAAATTTACATAAAGGATGTGAAACATTATACTTTTAATAACAAAATATGAAGCGAAGGTTCTTAATAAAAAATATGGTATTCCATATAAGCAAGAAGGTGGTATCTCAACCTCATCTACTCTTAAATATAAAAAGAACCGTAAATATTATCTCTGCAAAAGAGAATATAATATACGATGTCTTGAAAAAATCAGAAAAATTCAAACAGTAGGATAATGCCTATGACTGAAAAAGATTTTAAGATTGAGAGAATTCAAGACGGAAGTTTTCGAGTAACAAGAACTGATATAGATGGCGATTATCATACACATATGTTGTCAAAACGATTGGCAAAAACAGTTATTCATAATGTTTGTTATGGTAAAATCCCATTAAATTCACGAAATTATACACTAATTAGTATGTATAGATTATCAAATAATGAAGAATATCGTGAAAAAATACAGGAAATATTGGATACTCGAAAACAAAAAGGAAAGAAAAATGATTATTACAATCCCAACAGAAAACGTTCTGGTGGGAATTTTTAGTTTTATGGAGGAAAAGGAATTATGGCAACTAGTAAATTAAAGTTTACAAGAACAACTACAGATAAGTTGACAGTAAAGGCAGGTACGCTCTCAGAGGATTGTACTACTATTACATATACTGATGAGAATGATATTGAGCAGGAAGTAAAAGTAGCTGATCTGCTTACTTCATTTAAGAATCAGATAATTGATTTTACTGTTGCATTAAAGACAGATGAGGAGCTGGATGTTCCGTCTGATGAAGAGTAAGGAGTGTGATTATTATAACTTCTTATAAGCGATTTGAAAATGAAACAGATGAAGAACTTATTTATAGAGTATGTTCTGATAAAGACCTTATTGGTTCATGGCAGAATGTAGCTGATATTCTAAATGAGTTACTTGGCACTGAGTATACGGAATCAAAATTCCGCAAGCAGTTTCAAGCTTTTAATAAAATGTTGAATGCTAACAGAAGTAAATTTGCTGATCCTGATGAACAGATTAAGGAAATTGAAGTTCAAAAGCGCAAGTTAGAAAAAGAACGAAAAAAGCTTCAAAGTGAAAAGATTGAATATAACAGATGGTTACGTGAAGAAGCTAGAGACGAATTAATTACAGAGAAAATTTGTGAAGCAATTACTTCTCTTGATAAATATTCTTCTCCTATGCGTATATCACCATCATCTGGTAAAAAATCATGGATATTGGCAATTTCAGATTGTCATTATGGTTGTGAATATGAAATTAAAGATTTTTATGGTGGTATTATAAACGCTTACTCTCCCGAAATTTTTGAGGAAAGAATGACTATTTTATTTAATAAAGTTGTAGATAAAATTGAGGATCTTGGTATAAAAGAGCTTTCTATCATTGAACTTGGAGATGGTATTGATGGTGTTCTTAGAATGTCTCAGTTAATGCGCCTTAGATATGGAGTTATTGAATCAAGTATTCGTTATGCCGATTATTTGGCGAATTGGTTGAATGAATTGAGTAAATATGTCTCGATTAAGTTTCAAATGGTTTATGACTCAAATCATAATCAACTTAGACTTTTAGATGGAAAGAAAAACACATTCCCAGATGAAAATGTAAGTAAAATTATGATGGCTCTTATTAAAGAGCGATTAAAAGATAATGAAAATATTATTATCCTAGAAAATCCTACAGGTATGACATATTCAATAATGTCTACATACTGTGTTGTTGGGTTTCATGGTGAAAAGAAAAATCTTAAAAATAATCTTTTAGAAATGTCTCGTACTTATGGAGTTCATATAGATTACACAATTTCTGGACATATTCATCATGATAGTATGGCTGAAATCGGATTGGATTCTGCTGTATTATCTGTCGGTTCAGTAATTGGTATAGATCCATATAGTATGACATTAAATGCAGCTTCCAATGCATCATGTTCTATGTTTGAATTTACACAAGGAGAAGGTAGAACGGCAGAATATGTATTCAAATTAAATTAAAATACGAATTTATTTGGTTGACAAGAGCATGGGATGGTTTATTAAATATGGTCAAATCTGTGAATTCACAGGGCGAGCCATAGCCAAAAGAGAATAAATGATATCATTAAAACGAAAAAGGGATTACAGTAGTTCATACCAAACCAAAATCCATGAACCTATTTAGGTGACAGACCATCGGGTAATTCCGTAGGAGCGTTGTTAGGGTATGAGTTTATAGAGGCGGTGACTCTTAGAAGCATCGACCTCTTTTATTATCAAAAAATATAGTTGAGAAAAGGAGAATTTAATTTTATGACTAAAAACGATGTAATTTCAAAGGTAGCACAGAGAGCAACAGATATTGTAGAGGCTAAGATCACAAAGAAGCAGGTTGAAGCAGTTATTGCGGCATACGCAGACTGTGTAGTTAAAAATTTGACAGTAGACAAAACAGAAAAAATCCCACTTCCTGGTATTGGTGCATTTACCACAAAACATGTTGGTGAAAAATCAGGAGTAAGTGCGATTAATGGTAAAGAATGGCATAAAGATGCTGAGGATAAGTTGAAATTTACAATTAGTAAATCAGTTAAAACTATTGCATAGGTGGTGTAGAAAGTTTTGAAAAATAAATATGAAGACATTGAAATGATTGATATTGATCGTCATGAAGATATTGCGGAAATCTTTATTACAGATATCATTGATCAGATTGGCACTGTTGGTGTTGTTGCTGATAAAGAAATGATTGAGTATCTATTAGACGAAGTTATTGCAATGGACAATACGAGTATATATTATATCAATATGATGGATGATAATTTGTATATGATTTATGTTGATTTTAATGGATATATATCTGTAGTTCCAGCCAACTCATTGTGCTACTTTAGAGATATTGATCATGTATATTTTGATATGGACTCTAAGAGCAGTAAAGAATTACAGAGATGTATAGACTATTGTGTTGATGAAGATAAAAATGTCGTGTTATTTGGATATGACGATGCGGAATTTCCGGAAGAGAAGGAAGATGATGCACATGTACTTGTAGAGATTACAAGCGACCATACTGGGTTTACATCACATATTTCCGATGATAATTCTTATATCGCATATAGTTATTATTCTGACAGAGAGCTATCGGATGATGAAATTGCGGAAATAGTACGTGATATTTATTTTTAATTATAACCGGGCGTGTAGTATATACTGCACGCTCTTATTATGCGGCGTGATTGGCTGTATCGGGTTCGAATCCTGTACGTCGCCTATATAATACGAGAATGAAAGGAAGTGAAATAGATGCCAGAACGAAGTAAAAGAATTAAAATGTACGATAAGCACAAAATGGAAAATATTAATCCAGAGACGTTAAAATTATTTCAAAAATATCAAATAGACATGTCTGTTCGAGATTTATCACAGAATTCAATAAATGCATATAATGCCGATTTAAAACAGTGGTTTTCATGTATGATAATCAGTTCAATCTATCCGTTTTAGAGGCAACAGAAGATGATATTGTTGAATATTACTATTGGCGCAAACAACAAGGCAATAATGTTAATCGTATGAAACGAGTTATGGCTTCTGTCTCCGCATTCTATAAATTCTTACGTAAAAAACGATTAATTGTAGAATCTCCAACTGAATTTATTGATCGTCCGAAACAAGGTCAACCGATCACTGTTCAGACTTATTTAACCAAAGAACAAGTGCAGTTGATGAGGGAAAAATTAGAAGAATATGGAGATATTCAGTTTCAAGTTTACGCGTTCTTATCTCTCACAACAATGGCTCCTGTAACAGCGATTGGAAGTCTAAAATGGGATCAAATTGATTGGGACGAGCGTATATTTAGCAATGTAGTAGAAAAAGAGGGTAAAATTGTCGAACTAAGTTTTTCGAGAGAAACGAAAAAGTATCTAGAGAAATTAATCCAATACCGTAAGGATAATAATATCGACGATCATGGGCGAGTGTTTATTACAGCATTCACTAATGAAAATAAACCTATTGAAAGTACAACATTAAATAAATGGTGTAAAAAAATAGGCAATATGATCGGAGTGCCGACATTACATCCACATGATTTTCGCCATAGCTATGCCACCTTATTGAAAAACGAGGGTGTTAGTTTGGAAGATATTTCCACTATGCTTAATCATGCTGGCACAGATGTTACGAAAAAATTCTACATCAAAGTCGATACTTCAAAGGTAAGAAAAATTAAAGACAGTATAGACATTTAACCACTCTTGCATCCAATTACAATATATGCTACAATACAAAATAATAAATAAATTATAAACATGTTAATATAATAATATAGGAGGTGTTGATATGAGAGATGGTTACAAAAGACTTAACATGTCTAAACTTAACATATCACATAAAACAATTTCAACACAAGAAGCGTTAAAAAATGTAACTCCTATACAATTTATTGATGATGTTTATAAGGGAACAAAAAAAGTACAAATAGATAATCAAGGAGTACATTATGTGCCAAATCGGTGATATTATAGTTGTAAATAAGTACAAACACGAGGGTGTTGAAATTACAAGACACTCTTTTGTCGTTATTGATGATGAGAATGGAGTAATTCAAGGATTACCTTATGACTTTGTAGCTAATGTATTATCATCATTTAAGGGGAATAAACAAAAGGAGAGAAAACTCTCTTACCCTGGTAATTTCCCTATTTTACATAATGACACAAATACAGATCCTGATGATGGCAGAGATGGATTTGTAAAAGCAGACCAGTTATATTATTTTTCAAAGAAAAATATAGATTATAGTGTCATTGGTGAAGTGAAGGAAGATAAATTCAACGAATTAATTAGCTTCATCGCAAATGCTGATTTTGAGTTATTAGATATAGTTGATAATCTTTGATTGATTTTGTAATTCATCTGTGTTAAAAAACATATGAATTAAAGATAATTCAAAAAGATGCTACCGTAAAGCAAGACGGTTGCTCTGAAATTAAATAGCTAACTTTAAAAAGTAACTGTAATTCCTTTGCCGAGGACAGTTACTTTTTTCTTTGTATATATCTTTACCAAGCATATATCCAATCTTATATGCTGATGTACACAAGATGATAGTAATTCCTAAAGCATAATAAATCGTTTGTAATGAAATTGTTATCATTTGCAAGTGTCCTCCTTTCATAAATTCCTCGAAAGGTTTCTATGTAAACAGAGCTTGTACTCTCTGGTGGAAGACAACCGCTCTACCGTCTTAGATAGTGCCTTGCACGTATTATATCATATCACGACAATCCATGTCAAAATATCCCATTTAGCAGAGAATAAATAATTATAAGCCGAATGCTCTGAAACCATAAGAACTCAACAAGGCTCTGTGAAAATCAGACGGACTAACAGACCGATAGCACTGTATTATCCAAATAAAGCCCTTATAAACAGGCATGAAAGGCATATATAAAAAGGTGACGACAATGTAGAGAACAAATAAATATGACAAAAGAAAGATTTGCAGAAGAAATTGGACGTTCTGAAAATTTTGTTGCAGAGA
>ENA-OPEE01000311-OPEE01000311.1-human-gut-metagenome-genome-assembly--contig:-NODE-311-length-41583-cov-3.726137_pt1 | contig 41583 bp, 37 predicted proteins | sample MGYA00241263_ERZ501506 | MGnify/ENA primary metagenome ERZ501506 (study PRJEB25962, sample SAMEA2042626) | human gut metagenome | biome: human gut; feature: human-associated habitat; material: faeces...
CTATAGAATGATCTATCTCATCAAATTTTTTAGATGTGTTAGTGTAAAAGTCATACAGCGAAATAGTATCGGTGATATACGTTTCTCCCTCATCATTCATATCGTATCTTTTAAGCACAATATCTGATTTACCTATTGGGAGCCAATCCCCGACTGTCAAATTGGAGACTTCCGTTTCGTTGGCTGTTAAATCATCACAGATGAATTTAGGATATTTATTATTAACATATGAAACAGAAAGTGTATTATCAGTTCCGTCATATGTGATACCACCATATTTATCATTGTCATATAATTTTAGCGTTGGATAACGTAAGATACCACGATTTAACTCGGATACGTCCCAATTTATTTCATCATATATTCCCGTGTGCGGTACATAATCATTGGTAGTTGCTGCTAAATTTGGAGTCAACATCGGGTAAATGGTGTAAGTTCCCATGTTATTAGCATTCGTACATATAGATATGTCAATATCGCCACTAACATCCGCCGTATATTCATAATGATCTAATCCAATATAATCAGTGCCGTTAATCTGCACACTAGTGTTTTTCAAATTTTCATAATCAGAAGAGTAGCATATGAATTTATATACAGTGCCTTTTGTTACATGAGCCGTACCAATTTTGAATGTTTGTGAATCTGCACTATCATTCTTCACGGTCATAGTATTATCAGAATTTACTAATATAACACATTTCTTTCCATGAATATTCCCACTATAAATTGGCTTAAATAAATTGGTTGTAATAGTTAACCCACTAGGCTTGTTAATTAAATCATTATAATCCCCGGTTTTAGCAACAGTAGCAAGCTGGTTATATTCCTGTTCCTGCTGTTCTAATTTTTTGATCACTCCATCTAGTACGGCATCGGATTTAACATTATTTGCCGGGTTTCCACTTACACGTATCGTAAACGGGAATGTCTTTTTAAGTACATCACTGCCTTTATAGAAAAGAAGTGAAAAATTAAAAGACCCTACACTTGCTGCAATTGGCTTTGTAAGAATAAATGAAACAGTAGTATCATTCTCCTTCACGATCTGAATAGCAGAGTCTCCATCAAAAAGAAGTGCTCCGCTAGATAATTTTCCCTCAATGCGAATCTTATCTGCATCAATAGTATATGGTTTATTTTTATTCCAAATATGAGCCATGATCTGCACGGAATCATATTCGCCCTGATTGATATGGATAAATTGTTTATTGTTTGGTTGTCCAACATTAAGATCTATCTCATGTGTAATCACTTATTTCACTTCCTTTCTTAGCTTATTGGATATGTTAAATTAATATGTAATTTCGTTGGTTTTGTATCTCCGTGTTGAAATACTTGCAATTGACCAGCTTCTTTACTTTCTACCCCAGTATCATCTACATTCTGCCCTATAATTCTAACATCACAACGATTAGATGCTGGGGCATCTGTAATTATAGATGAAAAAGGAGTATTCAATTTAGGAATACATTTAGATGGCAATGTAGCAACAGTAACCCATGTATTAGTATTAATAATTCCATCTATTTTTATAGAAATAACAACGATATCTAATACTTTTTTGACTCTATTGATATATGTGTTGTCAAAAGTTAATCCAGATGCAAGAACTAATGAATATGATGGTGACAAGCCTTCTATTGTACCATTAGCAATGATTCGCCCTTTTGTAGCTACAATATCTGACTTTACGTAAGTACCATCGGCTAATAAATTTGTATCACCAATATATGAGACTCCTGACGTGTTAGGATCATCTATATATGACTTTATATATAGACCACCATAATTCATATATGCAGTTTCATATCCGCACCAATGACGACCAATGTTGTGCAATGTGGATTTATACAATAAAATCGTACTAGGAGTAAATTTTGAACGATAATTTACATCAGTGTTGTCGCTAACAAAATGTTCTTTTTTCGCTTTGATTTCTAATCCAAAATTTTCATCATCTATTATTTCCTGTATATCATCATAATTATCAATTTTATGTGGAACATAATTAGGCAATAAACATTCAATATTAGTAATACCAGATGTAATTGTTGTCTTATATTCATTAGATTTAGTTACCAAACTACCAGCGGTTAAATTATTGGCGGTTAATGTCTCAGTAGTGATTGTATTTCTTGTGATTTCAGTTACGGTATTTTCATCAATAAAAGTAGGAGCATCTTTGATACTGTCCCAACCAAGTTTAACACTAGCACCAAATGTAAGATTTCCTTGTCCATCGCTATTGAAATCTAACAGTGTTTCATCACCATTGACTAATTTCATATATGGCTTAGTAGGATTTAATTCAATAGATTTAGTTCCTTGTGCTAATTTAAAACCATTGTCATCAATTGTGTAACTGCCAGACTGGTTTGAAATTACTAAATTTTTACCGATGATCATATTACCAATTAAATTCTTAGCAATAATTCCAGTGGTTTGTTCCCCGTTCCATATGATCTCACCAACAGCAGTATCACTTGTCTTCCAATTGTCACTGGTAAATATGAGTCCACGACCATTTAATCTAGTCTGTGATGGTTCGTAAGAATTTGTATCGGTATTGAACTGTCTGCCTATGAGACCACAATTATCAAACATTACTTCTGCGTTTGCTGTACTCATAATATGGGTTTGTGTCATAGATAGACCTTCGTCCATCATTTTATTAAAAGCAGTTGAAATTGAAGTGTTTTTATCTATCTGTTTCTTTGCTATCTCATATGATGTCGCAAGCCCTGCAACTTGTTTAATTGAACTTCCGATTTTGCTTGCTTCACTTGTAACGGTAGATGCATCCGCAAACGTAATTTCGCATTGTTCTATATTCTCAAAATCAATACTCATTGATATAATACGAAGTTTAATATCTTTGCCATCTATACGAATCCGAAAATAATTTCCAAGAGCAAACGCATCATACACATCGGTGTATTGAACCAATGATATCAAGTTGCTCAACGACATAGTAATCGTATGTTCAAATTGACAAGCCTTCGCAGCTTCTTCCTTTGCATCACGGATCAACTCCTCTACATTTTGCATAAGAGTGGCTTCATCAATAGTCTCTGATGTGAAATTATCATTACTATACACCTGCTCACGTTTGAAAGATAGAAACTCATAATATAAATCGTCTCCAAGATAATTCTTAAAATTACAAATACCGTTGATTGTTGTAATCCCCAATTGAGCATGATTCTGTTCAACCTTTAGAGCGTCAACTTTATCGGTGTAATTTTTGATCAATTCATCTATATAATCAGCCATCACAGAATATTTAGCCGTAAGTGTTTCAAACATCATTTTAGGAGACACTTTATCCGGTTCATTGTCAACAACGAGCTGATAGAATAAATTGCTATCATTAACTGTACTGTCTAGCTCACCCAATAACACGGTAACTTGTCTATACCCATCTCTAATGCCTGATAAACGATTGATAGAATATCCTTCTTGCACATCAATGCTGTCACATGCAGTGCATTTTCCTTGTTCTACTGTATGAGTATGACAATGAGGACAGTAACCTGCATAGTAATTTTTGTAGTAATCAGCATCATCTAAATGTTTCTTTTCCTCGGCAGGATCTTCATAATACTTAGGATCGAATGTGATATCCAAATTAGCTAACTGAATATCCATCATACGTTTCAGATATTCATAATATTCATTCGAGAATACTTTCTTGCCATCGACTTCCATATACTTGAATCCGTCATCGCCACATCGTACTGAAAGAATCCATTCTGTGTCTGGTTTATAAAAATGCTTATCTTTGTTTTCATCTTCAGGATCTGGATAGTTTTTCAAATAGACATATAAATAGCCTCCCCATTTTGTAATAGGTTGTCCAGACTCTTGTGTAATAATTCGCACTCGATCTTCACTATTATCTGTTTGCTGCCATTTAACTCCATAACCAGTAGGACAGAGTAGAGTTGCATAATCTAAAATATCTTTTGATAATTTCTTCAATGTGGTATTCTTACTACGCACACATCCGTATGTGATTTGAGCAACAAGATCGTTATATATCTTTTTGCAATATGCCGTTGCATCTTCCGTTCCTGGTATTCCCTCTATAATAGGAGAACGACCAGATTGCCAATATATAATCTTGTCTGTATAATCGTTCCAACGATTCCATAACATAGTAAAATCATCTTGATATTCAGCCAATAAATCTTGATATTCTTTCCATTTCTTCTGTAATGGCTCGCTCATTTCATCAATTTGATCTTGGCTCATGTACCAAATTCTATTTGTATTTCCAATGATACGCTGACGAATCATATTATTAACAATATCGTCACCACCAGTAATTTTAAAACAATTCTTAATTTTATCCGTCTCAATGGAGTCCTGAATTTCAGATGCAAGATTTGTTGTATCTACAAAAGTAGAAGAGTTGAGACCATATCCTTCCTCTGCTTTCGCACCACAAATCGTACATACACCATCAATAATATGTCTCTTATTATGTTCATTGACAAAATTGCCATCATCATCTTTTTTGTCATGGTATTCAGTGTTGACGCAATGATACTGCATGTCAAATACATTAATAGTACGAGAAAATGGGTCACAAATAAATATGCATCCAATTTCATCTGCAATTTTAGTAAAGAAACTCCATACATCCTCGTCCGAAGCTGAAAACTCTTGCTGTATATCCCATAAGCTATCATCAACGTGTCCGATTTTATAATGCGGTGCGGCATCAGCGATAACTCTGTTTAATAAACTCTGTGCCGGTATCGACGGATTATAAAATGTAGTTGGCATATATTTTTGCACTTCTAAATCGTCATCGGTATTCACCTCAATAGTAATATTCGTCTGACTTAACTCTGATTCTTGCAACGCCGTTGCTGTTATGTCTTTTTGGACACAATCAGTTTCTTTTGTAGGAAGTGATATCTGGAAATAACCAACTCCTTCAATCAAGATCACAGACAAATTCTTTATTTTGTCAAACAATGGCATTACAATCGAATCATTTTCTTTATAAATGGTAAACGTAGCTGTATTTGCCTCATTAAATACGAGCGGCAGATTCAAATTATTGATCGGATAAATTTCACCAATCTTTTTTAATGATCGTGTTACTAGAAAGATTTTGGGAGTCTCAAGTGAGTCATCTCTATTTCTCCTAAATTTGAATTTAATTGCATCATAAGTATGTTGATTCATTTTATATCACCGCCCATCTAATTGATCTATATGAAAGATTTATATTGCAAGGCACACCATGATTTGTATATGTATTTGTTCTGTTTTGGGAAATTGTGCCGGAATAACCATCTAGAGTCGGGGATACAAGATTGTCATAATTAACCAGTCGAATAGGGTAGTAGTTGTAATCATCAGCCAAATCATCATGATCTGTTCTATCCGTTGTAATCTGCTTTGTTTTGCCGTTTATTAATATAACCTCATTTGTTTTACAATTGTTAATATTCATAGCTATATTATGCATAGAATATTCAATGTCAAGATCATTAGTGATATTAACAGCTCCATCGCCTAATGCCTGTATCTCAATAGAATCAAACACTTGTGCGCCAATATCATCAGAGTCACTATACAATGTGAATGTATCACCAGTACCAATATTCTCTTTGTTGATAAACTGTACTTCAGAATATCCATATGGAGCATTGCATGTAGCAGTTAATTTCAATCCCATAATTTTACCTAACACCCTAATCCATGTGATCGAGATGGTACAATAATAGTAAATATCTTCATAGCCATCTTGAAAAAATCGCAAATACTGATATCTCCCTGGGCATTCTAGCCAACGGTGGAAGAAAGCTTGTTCCGCTGGTGTAATTTCTAACTCTTCCTGACCTAGATTTTCGTATACATTCTTTAAGCATGACCACTCTATTATTAATGGTTCTTCATAATGAGATCCATGGATATTCCATTCATTATTATTTATAGGTTTTGAAGTATTAAATGTAACCTTGCATCCAATTTCTCCATCTTGAGTGTTTGAATCGAATTCACCCATGATTAAACCCATATCTATCGCCTGAACACCATTGAACTCAAAATTTGTTGCGTACACAGCACGATCACCTCCATTTTTTATTATTTTTATTTACGATGAAACAATCGTTTCTTTTTCGTAATTTTGCTTAGTTCTTGTCTTGTTTTTACTAAATCTTCTGCAATTTCTTTATTCATACGCTGATATTCTAATTTTTCAATTCGCAAATCCCTAATAACCTGTTCCATTTCTTCACGATACTTGTCACCAAGAGATTCATTATTCATCTGATCTATGTTTCGAAGCCGCTCATTCTCGGCGGTCAATCTTTCAATCTCATGTATATATACTTCTATTTTTTCGTCCATTTTAGCTCCTTTTAGATAGGAGAGCGGTACGAAACCGCCCTCCACAATCTTAATACTTATAAATTCCACTCATATTGTTATTTAAGCTACCGGCTGTTGCATCTCCCCAAAATCTCTGCAATTTCTTGTCCTGTTGCATTGCCGCAATAAGCCCGGCTGAGAATTCTTTCGGATCTGTAACATTAGGAAGTTCGATATTGTCAATATTGAGTGTCAAGTCTCCTGTACGTACCTTAGTAGCTGGTACGTTATTTGGTCGAATCATATCAACCAAATTATTATTGTAGTCTACAAGGTCAGGCAAGAAGTCTACGAACTGGTCAAACAGATCAGCATTATATGGAGTCAACACTTCTTCACCCTTTTTGAGAGTGTTGATCGTAACCCCATCATCACCGTTCATACGTACAATGTTCTGTAAATCTCCGACACGTCCACCCTGAGAGAATCCCTGTAGATACTTGAGTTTGCTTTTAGGAATCCATACACCGTTCAATGCTTTTGTCGCACTCTTTAATTTGGCATTGCCGTTTTGGTCAATCGCAGCGATAGTAACCGCATGTGCGGCTTTTGTTGTATGACCTTTATCACCTTTTTTGACACCACCGGCTAATGCATAATCGTAATACGTTGCACCTTTCTTTAGAGTTCCCTTTTTACCAATGTCGTTGTAAGATATTTTACCGTCACCTTGATTAATCTTGGTAGCGATACCACCATTAATAAAATTGTATGAACCCTTCGTTGATGATCCGGAATTCTTTTTAGCTTCCTCCGCCTTTTTATGATTAGCCTGTGCAGTACCCTCGGCAACAGAATTATTTTCTTTAAGCTGTTGCTTTGCGAAATCTGTCACTTGTTTGATAGCATCTTTGGAATCTTCCTGAGACTTCTTATCAGCCTCGGCATTAGCATCCTTATCCGTTGTGTTATTGCCGTTCTTAATGAAGTTCAGCAACGAATCAGAGAGAGTAAATCCCAGCTGTTTTGCCAACTCAATAATTTTCTCACCGCTTACGCCGGAGTTGACAGTAATTGCCGTGATGATTTTGTCAACAAGACCGTCAATATGATCCATCTGATCGTCAATAAAGTCTTGGAAATCATCTGTTAAATCAGTCAAGATGTTCTCAATATCAGACATACGCTTATCGTATTCTGTATCTTCGAGCTGTTCCTTTGCATCTTTAAGAGACACCTGTAACTTCTGAATTCTTGCATGACCTTCTTCGGATGTATCACCATTCAGTGCAGCAAGCTGCTTCTGAATAGTAGTGATATTCTTCGTCTGCTCGGCAATATTCTTATTGTACTCACGTAGATCTTTTGCGCTGTCAAGAGTTTTCTTGTATTTCTCAATCAGTTCATTTAATGCATCAAGCTGTTTGTTAAGTCCATCCTCAATGAGCGATTTAATAGCATCCTTGAGAGAATACACCTGCGATTCGGCATCACGCATACTTTCAGTGAGAGACTGATTCTTCGTAATAAACTCCTCATAACCCATATCTCCACGTTTATACTGTGCATCCAAATCAGCCAAAGATTTCTTATACTCATCAACCTTAGCCATATTATTTTGAATCTCAAATACGTCAGATGTCAGCGTACCAAGACCCTCTCCGGTAATATTTCCGTTCTTGTCAAATGAGTCCTTATAGCCCATAATGGTCTTGTAAAACTCGGCTTCATTATTACGTTCGTCGATACGAGTCTGTGTAAACTCATCCAGCGCATATTTAGCTTCACGTATCTGTTTAGCTGTGTTAGCAATATCGGTGTTCATCTGCTCGATATTACGATCTGCTGTCCAGATCTGTTTCGTCATTTCACGATACTGCTCGCTATCAAGCTTGAGACCGTTTGCAATGGCTTCCTGTCTTTTCTTGATAATGCTATTACGTTCTGCTTCGAGACTCTTCAAACTGTCTTTCTGTGAGTTCTGAAGATTCTGATAAAATGCTTTGCCAGCATAATGCCCTTTAGCTTCAGACAATGACACGGCGTTGTTGATAGAATCAGTACGTTGCTGATATCCTGTTTGCCGATATTCATATTCAGCCACAACGTTATCAAACTGTGCTTTCAGTTTTTCATTCAGCTTATCCTGATATTCGTTCTGTAAACGCTTCTGCTCGGTAATATTACCCTCTTTTTTAGCAATAGCAATCAGCTTGTCATACTGATTTTTCAGTACAGGTATTGATTTTGACAATAAAGAATTCTTTTTGGTCAGATTAGTAGTAGAAGAGGACTGAGCTTCGTATAAGCTTACGGTTGCTTCATATTCATCGGCATAATTCTGCAAAATCTGAACTTCCGTTTCACGCTGCTCTTTCTTCTTCTGTGCTTTAAGCTCGGCTACTTTTACATCATTGTTCTCCAATTTAGCCTGTTTAATCTGGTAATCATAGCTAGTTGCAATGTGTTTAAGGGTATCCTTCAAGACCTTTTCTTTTGATTTTGCTGTTGTAAGATTCTCAAGATCAGCTTCGTTACGAGACTTGCGAGCATCCGCATCGTCAATATGCAACTGATAACGATCCGAAAGATTCTCACGCATTGCCTTACGTGTCTCTTCTTTGCTTTTCTTTTGATCTTGTGCCTTATCCCAATAATCCTGATATTTTTGTATTCTAGTTGCCGTCTTTTCACCGTAAGTAGCAATAAGTTGTTTAAGACTACCGGAAATACGACCATTCTGTACTGCTTTCTTCAAACTAGAAGATAACTTAACGCTATTCGCTTTAGCAAGATACTTTTTCTCCGCCTTATTCTGATAAGCATACTGCTTTTTAAGCATACTATACTGAGATTTCAGACTTGCTTCTTGTTTTTGCAGCGTTTTCAGACTGTTAGTGCCAAATAGGTTTTCAGCTTTAGCCTTGATGAGATCAAGAGTAGAAGATACCCTGTTAAGTGCACGCTCGATCCAGTCGATAGTTTGCTTGGATGAAGAATTTTTGCCTTTGCTTGAGCCTTTGGAATTATTGTTTTTAGATAATAAGCTATCATAGTCTAATTTAACTTTTGTAGGATTCTTAGACTTTTTATCTAACTTCTTGCGTGCAGCATCAACTTCTTTTTGTGCCTGCGCCATCTGTGCTTGTACTACTTCTTGCGGAAGACCATTCGATTTACCTTGCTCAAAAGCATACTTTGAAGAGGATAATGCTCGTAATGCAGCACTTCCACTTCCAGCAGCATCAACTAAATCAATGATCGCATTAATATCATCATCAAAACTCAATTTTGATCCATTAGTCAATTGTTTTTGCAAAGCTAGATCATACAGACCATATTTTAGATTTTCTGCATAACCATTTTCCTCTGCAAATTTATCGGCTTCGTCTTTTGTTTGTCTGGAAAGATCATCGCCAGTTTCTGTTGCAAATTTCTTTTGTACAGCTAACAACTTGTGTTTATTCGCTAAAGCATTTGTAACCACTTTCTCGGCATTTTTCACACCGATTGTTTTAAGGCTTGAAATATAATAATTTTTGTTGGTTTTGTCTAATTGCGCCAAGAAGTTATTGCTGCTTACCCATTCGGTAGCAAGTTCATTTGCCGCCTTTTTACAATCTGCCATTTTTGATGATCCATTGCCTAATGTTTCTTCAAAATTTTTCCAAGAATCTAACCCTTTGACTTCATCACTAAATCCTGTTAATGTGTCTGGACTTACGCCTTTGTCTCTGGTTTTCTTGCTCTTGAGATTTTCTTTCTTCTCTGATAAAGCACCTACAATAGAATTGATACCAGTATCCATGCCATTTAACTGATCTGATTTGGTGACAAATTCATTGAGGTAGTTTGTTGCATCTTTGATACTAATACCAGCATTTGTAAAGCTCTCTGCTATAGAAGATTTGCTAAATGCATCCTCTGTCAATCGACCTGCCTTAGCTAATTCAAGCAAGTTTTCTTTTTCTGTAGCTAATGCTTGTGCGTCTTTACCATCGCCTGTGCCAATGGTGTTCCATTTCTGGTTAAAAGTTTTCTTTTCTTCAGCTTTAAGCAACGCACGATAAGCTTTGATTTGAGCCTCGATTCTACTAATATCATTAGCCGTTTTTTCTAAACTACCGTCTTTACCCAGATAATGCATTGATTCGCTAGTTTTGATGGCTGTATCACCAATATCGGCTATAAGACCTTTGATTTTTTTACCATCAACTTCTAATCCTTTGGCATCAAGTTTGAACAACTCTTCATCAGTCCATTTGCCATCTTTGTTAGCTTCATCAATCAAAGAATTGATATATGTGTATACTGTATCAACATCTAGGTATTCCATACCATTTTTGGTTTTCATCATTGGTGTAAATGCGATTTCTACACCATGAAATGGTTCTGATCTAGCATCAATAGTAGACGTTGAACCAAGATAATGATTTACAAAATCATCAACCGTTGCATATTCCTTTTGTATATTTGGGTTGGTGTCATACCAAGATGCAATGTTATTCCCGAATTTTTTGAGATTGTCCTCAGTCCATTCTAATTTACGATCATCATTCAGATCAATGTTTCCATACTTGGTTTTTGAAAAATCAACACCTAATTTCTTTGCGGATTTTGATTCTTCATTGTAATAATCTTGGTATTCTTTCAGCTCTTTTTTTGCTTCTTTGATCCTATCTTTGAGTGAATCAGTTTTGGATTTTTTCTCTGTAATAGAATTTTGTTCACCAATCCATTTTTCATACCATGTAGAAAATTTAGTCGATGTCGCCATAAAATCATTAATAGCATTTTCTAAATCCTCATCAGACAAAATTCCCTCTGCCAATGCCTTTCCTATGCTTTCATCATTTTTGGCTTCATCAATCATCTTGTTTCGATACTCTTCAAACGAATCAACAGAATCAACAGTGATCTTTGAAAGGTTATCAGAAGATTGACTATATGATATCCAAGAATTTAATAAACTATCTGCCGCAGCCTTTTGTTTATCTATGTATCCCAGATATTTATCTCTTTGAGAAATTAATCCAGCATACAGATCGGTTGTTCTTTGACCATTCTGCTCTAGAGTGTTTATCATAGACTGCAAATAATCAGCCTTTTCTTTAGCTCCCTTTAATAGCTTGTTGTCTTTATCATCCCATGAATCACGGACAAATACTTGTTGATTAAATGGATTTCCACCTATTGTTACACTATCTGTGAATCCTGCATCATGTAAGATATCAACTGCTTTTTTCTCTTTTTTTCCAACATACGCATAACCATCCATAAATAAGTATGAACCATCACCAGCGGCTTTTTTAGTTGCGTTCTTTGACTTAGTATAATTAGATGTCGCTGTTTCATAAGCACGTTTTGCTTCTTTTTTTGATATTTTATTTAATTTAGATAATTCATCGTCTAATTTTCCATTTACCAAATCAAGATTGGATGCTTGTACGCCAACTAAATCGGCAATATCATTTTGAATTTCTTTTATTTCTTTTCTGCCATCTACATCTAAATTTTCTGATGATTTTAATTCTTTATATTTGGAAATTAATTCATCTAACGATTTAGCTTCTTCTTCGTTTTTTTGCACTTTTTCATTTGTATCAGAAAATGCTTCATCGGCATCTTCAGATGCTCTTTTTGCATGATTGACAAATTGATCTAGTCCAGTAATTGCTAATGATATAACCTCTCCAATTGCCCAAGCAGCAACCATAGAACCGAGAATAGCACCTAGTTCTTTAAGGGTTATTCCTACTGCTTTACCTGCTCGTTGGAAGAGAGTAAGACCTTCTGTGCTTTCTTTCATATGAGCAGTAAATGCTTCTTGGATGTCGCCTGAGCCATCCCATGTTTTTAGAAAATCTTTAAGGTCTTTATCTGCGACTTTGTATTGTTTGCATAAATCGTCAAATACTTTACCAGATTTGCTCCCCCAAGTTTCTAATTTTAAACCTTGTGCATCTGCCATTTCAAAGAATTCTGTGATTTCTTTTTTTACAGGAGCAATCTTACCTTTTAATTTATCAAATATTGTAACAAAACTATCTGTATCAGAATTATATTGTACTGCCTTATAGATTCTGATATAATATCCTTAAATAAAATACTTCTGATATTTTAAGAAAGGTGTGATTTTTTATATGAATAACAATATTCAATTTTGTTCAAATTGCGATAAAACTGGTAAAAATGAGTACGCAGATGTATTTAGAGAGGGGTCAAATGGATTTAATTTTCATAAGGGTTTTATACATCCTCATGAAATAAAAGATGATAATACAGATGTTTGCCCATATTGCAATAACAAATTAGTGGATACACTCATTACTGAAAATGATTTTGATTTAATATGGGATGTTTCCGACTCCGACCGTCAATTTCTCGAAGCCATGATAGACCTTAAAAAGAAAGACCCTATCGAATACCAACTAAAAATGAGTCAATTCAAGGCTAATTTGAAACAACAGGAACAAGTGCAGGAGAGTAGAGCAGAAGAGAATACCATTCACTGTCCATACTGCAATTCAACAAATGTAAAAAAGATTACAACCACATCCAAAGCAGTTCATACTGCAATATTTGGCATATTTAGTATGGGGCGAAATTCTAAACAGTGGCATTGTAATGATTGTAAAAGTGATTTTTGATAAAGTTTTTGTATTCTGATAATAAAACACAATATAAAAATGGACAGTAACCACACATTACTGTCCACTAATTACTATTTGCCAAATTTGTTTTCTAAAATACATTGACTTCCAACAAATTTTGCGTCATCCCAGCCATTATCTTTTGCTTCTTTAATAGTCCATTCTTGAACTTTTGGCATAACCTTTTGCATTTCTTCATCTTCGTGTGCTTGGTTATAAAGTCCCAATACTTTTTTAGTATCCATAATAATACATGGATCATTTTCTGATCTATCTTTTGGATCAGGTAATACATATTTTGCCATTTTCATTTTTACCTCCTTCGGAAATATTCAATCTTTTTTGATTGTATTTCCATTATATACCAATAATCGACAGAATACTATACAGAACATGCATTCAATATCTACACACGATCACAGCATACCCCTGCTTTTTATAGTCCATGATCACTTGTCGATATTTCTCAACCTCGTCCTGTTTCATATATAACTCATCACAAATATTTGCATACATTCCGCTAATATCCACAATAATGACTCTTATTATATTTTCCATTTTCTTAATCCTCCTTGGTGTTTAATGTGATAGTAGTATATATGGAAAATAATGTAAAAACAATAACATTGTAAGAATTGCTCTTTAACTTGTAAGAATTTACTTATTTAACATCTTCATCACGACATTTTCCTTGTACTTTTTAGAGATTGCGATGATTTTCCCATCCGTCATTTCGATCGTGTGCGGCGAAAAATGTTTAATATACATCATATTTACCAAAAAACCTTTATTACAGCGCACAAAGAAACCACAAATTTCACTCACCTCTTGTTCTACATTATCAAGTTTGTGATAAAACCGTCCGATTCCATTTTTATGATGTATATTGATCACACGATATTGAGATTCAAAATACAATACTTGTTTGAGATCTATGATATTCTGTAAACGATTTACATTATATTTATAAACATACTCCTTATATTGGAATTGTAATCTTCGCACAGCTTTGTCAATGACTGCTTGCAATTGTATTATAGTGAAAGGTTTAGGAATAAAATCGAAAGGCTCAGCGTGAACTATTTTACTATAATAATTATCATAGGCAGACATATATATAATTAATGTATTTGGAGATATAATTTTTATAAAACGACCTGTATCCGTACCAAGATAATCATCTTTAAGATCAATATCTAAAAATATGATATCGTATGACTTTCCATTTCGGATCATTTCCAATAAGTTACGACCATTATTGAATTTGTCCACTATGATATTATTATTGTTCCACTTTATTTTTGTGAACAACAATTCTTGTAATAGCTGAGTTACTGCTATATTATCATCACAAACACTAATTTTAATATCCATTTCGCACCTCTCAATATTAAATACTGAAAGTAATATGAGCAAAATGAAATATTTTATGCAGTAATAGGGCTGCCTATTTATGGAAACAGACAGCCAATCACAGCTTTTACATTGTCTTATTATAGTGCGTGCATGATGTTTCTCCAATATTTGAATCTTCCTTGAACGCTTTCAGTCGAAGATGTTCCATTTGATAAATATTCTTTATATTCTGTATTATCATCATAAGTGTCTATAAAAATCTTTACTTTAGTAGCAAATTTTTCATATCCACATTTATCTTTCAGTGCTCTGTAAGATCCATAGCATAAAAAAGGAAGAGTGGTTTTTGGAATTTTCTTTTCATCATGGTTAGGCAATATCACATCTAATTTACTGATTGCATCTTTTATCATATTAATCTTATCAATGTTAATATTATCATTATAGTGCAAGATAAAATCGTTCTTTGCCTTTTTAGTAAATGAACCAAAGTCATAATCCTTACTTGCTTCACATAACATTAATGTCTCAAGAACAATTGAATAATCTGTTGAACTTTTCAATTGTGCAGGCGTTAATTTATGTTCAAAGAATGGAAGAGAAGTGATGTCCTGCATTATCTCACTAAAATCATCTGAATATAATGTAGTAAATTTTTGTGTCGTATTTAAGGGTTTACCATTATTCAGACGTGAGAAGAATTCTCTTACATCTTTTTCTGTATAGTCAGAAATTTCATAGATAAGAATTTGTGCTGCATCTAGCTCATCTTTAAGATCTTCGTCCAATTTAGAATATTTCTTTCCAACAATATCATACGTCTTCCCGTTTAATTCTACTGGCTCTAATCCTTTAGATAGCCTAAAATCATCATTAACAAATCTGCGTAACGTACTCAATCTCTGTACACCGTCAATAGCAAATGGCATTCCATTGTCAATAACAAAAACTACTGGCATTGTAAGATAACCACGCAATAGTGTGTCGATCAGCATTGATTGATCACGAGTAGACCACTGCCCTTCTCTTCTTTGCAGTTTATGCTTAAGAGAGATTTGTTCCTTATTAAGCCGATTAACTACCGTCTTAACAGCTACATGTTTTGGTGCGATCTTCATATAACTACCTCCTAAAATTTTGTAAAAATTTGCATTTTCTGCAATTTACAGTATACCAAATTTTACAAAAAGTCAATATGAAGATTGTATGTTTTTTGTAGTTTTATTGTAGAAACGAATGTTCTGACTTTATATATTATTCATAAATGATATAATAATCTTTGAGGTGGAATTACATCATTTACATATTTGAGGGCTAGTCATCACGACAGTCCTCTATTTTATTATTCTCCGTTTGGAAAATTGAAATCGAAGTTTCAATAAAAGATTATGTCACATGTTTTCAGAAGTCATCATAACACAATCTTAACGCATTTCGTTTGCTTTCGCAAATCTGGACTGTATATCTAAGCAGAAAAATATTAGTCTACAAATCTGCCTACCCTTGCCAGCCTCTGAACCGTTGACATTCTTGTGCGTCACTACAAGACAACTATCATAATATACAACTTAGTCAACGATTGCTTTCAATTATTATACTATTTATAATAACCTACCTATCGACCACCCATTGTAGCAGAGGTATACATTTCAGCATACATACCGTGTGACCTAACACACTATGTTACTATAACCAATTTTCATGGTCGTAACATCCAACAATTTGTTTTGCTATTAGCACCATATTATCCTCGTTTCCTCGATAATTGTGGCATGTTGGCTTTAGGGTTTCCCAGCATTATTCGGGGTTTTGTTTTATTGTGTTTAAAGTACACAAAAGGATCTTTGCTATCGCTACGTTAATTATGTGACACTGTCCATAATCTTATAACGATGGGCGCAGTACATTATATATTTTTTCACCATGACCCGTTAAACTTTGTACTAGACCTACTATGTTGCCAATATTTCCACCTAAAGAAGAAATATTTCCACCTAAAGAAGAAATTGTATTTAATACATCTGTAAGATTTTCAAGACCTTGTGTAAGATCATTAACCAAATTTAATATAGTGATAATGGAGTCAGATTCTGCAAATTTAGACACTAACTCACTCCATGAATTGGACAGTTTATTTAAAGTACCAGTCCAATTATTTGCCGATTTATCTGCTTCTTGTTGAGCTGATCCTACAGCTGAATCACTATTATATAAACTCATCATTGAATTATATGTATCTTGATCACTCAAAATTGCAGCTAAAGTGTTGGCATGGTATTTACCACCAATTTTATTTAATATGTTAGCTCTTTTTGTGTCACCTTCAGGCAATTCGTTATAAACTTTAGACAATTCTTTTAATAATTCAATTGGTGTTTTTAACTGTTTAGAATCACCAACCATTTTTGTCATAGAAATTCCAACATCTTCAAATGCCTTCTTGATTGGATTGCTTGTTGTATTTTGTAAGTTGATTAACAATGCTTTTATTGCTGTACCAACTTCCGATCCGCTTTCTCTTGTTTTTGAAACAGCGACTGCAATAAGAGAAGATAGTTCATCAACTTTTACTCCATATTGTGCTGCAATTGATGCCGCTTCAGATGTTGCATCAGCCATATCCTGCATACTTACTGCTGCATTATTTGTTATATAGTTTTGTGAATCAAGAACTTTATTTAATTCTTCAACACTTCCCTTATAATCATATGCAGCATTGGTTGCAATAAGGTAATCGTTTGCATTCTTAGTATCCATATCGCCAGCAGATTGAGCAAGAATAGATAACTCTGACATTTGTTCAGCATTGTCAAAGCCAGCACGATACATTTCCTGAACACCAGTCAAATAATCAGAAGCCGTTTTACCATATTTACTTGCTGTATCAAACGATTCACTGCCAAGGTTTTTTATTTGATTAGTTGTTAAATCAGATGTTTTACTAATTTCAGTAAGAATATCATCAACATTTTTTAATTCTGACACCGCCTGTTTAATTGCATAAACACCCTGCATTAAACTTCCAGTTGCCAAACTCCAACCACCAAATTTTTCCCATGCATTTTTTAGTTTATCTGAAGTCGTATTTCCCAATAAACCTTCACTTCTTGATTTGTTTTGATAAACTGCCATTTGCTTTGTAAGTGACTCAGATTCTTCTTTTGTCATTGCAACATCTAGGTTTTTCATTTTGGCAATAATCTCTTCAATTTTTTCACCATATTTTTTCATGGCTTTTGTATTATTATCAGCCCATTTTTGCATTGAATTAGCTTTATTGATACGAGAGTATTCAGTAACGAACTGTCTTTCTTGAACTGTAACTTTTGCCAGTTCGGATTTCGCAACACGCAATTGGTCTGTAAATTTGTTTAATGAAGCTGCATCATTTACTGATTTTAAAGCCGTTTCAAGTTGGTTTACAGTATTTGACATCTCTTGAATACCACTTGCTTGTGTTTTAAATTTCTCAAAATTATTTGCAGCAATTTGTAATTCAGAAGTTATATCAGTACTTTTGTTTTGAGATTTTACATTTTCTGCTCTCCGATACTGATTGACTAAAGTATCCAAAGTACTTATTTCTTTATTTGCATTAGATACCATGCTCTGATATGTGGTAACGTCTGCATTTCTTACATTATCTATAGCATTTTCTACTTTGCTATATTGCATTGCTAAATTAGATATATTACTAGGATTTTTTATTGGATCTGAATGATTCAAGTCCGAATAATCTGCTCTGATTTTTTCCAATCGAATAGATAATTCATCTGCTTTTTTAGTTGATGTTTCCAAAAATTTAGTAGCACCATTATCATTAATTGATCCGCTTGTATACTTAAATATTTGTCCTGTGACATTTCCTTGGTCATCATACAATTTTCGCAAAGCGTAATTTAATGACTCAATTTCTCCCTGAGCATTTTTTATATTGACCGTGAATCCTTTTAATGAAGTATCACCATCAAAATCATGCATTTTTTCTTGAACAGTTACAATTCCATTAGAAATTCCTTGAAAATATTTTTGTGCTTGCTTTGCAACATTATTTTGATTATTAGCAGAAAATCCAAATTCTGTCTTAAAATTAGACTTTTGAATTACTGATTGAACGCCATTCTGTATCTGTCTTCCAATTTGTTGTCCAGTGCGTTGAGCAGAATGGGTCGCAGAATTTGCATTAATACCAGTCCCCAAATTTATATTGATACTATTTAATGAATTATTAATCTGCGATACCATTTTATTTATTGCAGATTGATCAATGGTTACATTTTGCAAACTAACTTGTGCAGAGTTCAACTGTTTTGTAATATTTGATATAACATTTTGATCAAGCTTTGCTTGTATTTCTATTCTACTCAACTGTTTTTTTATAGCATCTATATCATTATTCAGTTGTTGTTTTGATTTAGTGCCATCTAAGCCAGCAACTAATCCTATTTGGAAATCGTTCATTCCCATTTTATATATTCTCCTTTCTGAGTTTATTTTTACATAAAAATAACGCCCACGAAAAGGAGCGTTAGTAGAATAGGAGAGTAGGCTATGACACCTACAGTCCTCGGTTATTTAATCGGTAATCCGACCTTTTTGCAATTTCGCTTAAATATTTCATTCAAACCACCAAGTTGATTTATGTGTTCAATAGATTCATCCCAGTATGAATGCTCACCTGAAACTGTTCCACCGTGTGATTTGTTGTTCATCCACTGTAATACATCGAATCCAGTAACAGCATTTGATGTATTTTGTGATCTGTTTATAGAAAATCCTCTAGGATATCGAAAAGTCAGATAATCCCTATCAAATCCAATGGTGAATTTATAATCTGATTGGTTTACCTCGATATCAGAAGCTGATAGACTTTCTAGCATATGACCTGTTCTTTTATAATATTCTGGTTGCATAGGATTGTCATTATCAAAAACAGGCTCATGATAATAATCAACAATTTTATTTGATATAATCTCAAATAATTCATCACGAGTCAGTTGCAAAGCCTTTAGAATATAATGTTGTAATACATTATTCATCTGTTTTGTATTATTAATCATTTGTATTTACCTGATCTCTATGAATATACTCTGCCAGTTTTGACAGTAATTCGTCTCTAATTTCATCCTGTGGAACATCCTTTAATGAAACATATAATTTATCAATTAATATAAACATATCTGATTTTTCATGAATAATGTATTCTAGCATAGTATAAAAGGTTAATTTTAACTTAATTTCTTTTTTTTTCATTTTTAAATATTTAATCATATCTTTTAATCCTCCAATTCAATTAACGAATATAACGCAAGCAACACATCAGAAGGGAGTGTAAACACTTCTTCTTGTGAAAGTTTTTTATAGTTCACATTAACCTCTTCTTCGATCAAAGGCTGGATTGCATTATTAAAATTTTTCATAGACTCAGTGTCTTCACGATTAATACTAATATGACCATCATCGTCTTTTGTACCATACTGTGAAATTAATTCATTTCTGATAACTTCAAAATTTGAAATAATAGGCTCGAATTCTTTCATAATCCCCAATAATTTAAATTTAAGTTTAGGGGTTATCTCAATATCTGCATTGTCAATAACCGTTTTCAAAACCTGGTTAGCATAAATAATTTCCTGTAATTTCATTAATTTTCTCCTTTCAATCCATAAAATTTTTATTATTTACAATATTTGTTGCTGAATAAACAATCACTTTATATCTTTTTCTTTTCTTCTCGTTTGAGTCGTTTGTATTCTTCATATTCAATCCAACCTCCAAACTTTTTAACATATGTAACCCACTTATAGTCAACAGTGGGATAGTGAAACCAAAATAATTTTCTTTTTAATATTGCTACACTATCAGGACAACCCTTTGTATCTATAACTTCTTCATGACCGTCTTTGTAAACAATAAAAAAATCTGCAATATATTTAATTGATTGTACTGATTTTCCACCATGTATGAACTTTGGTTGTAACTCATATGGCTTTTGTAATTCATAATTAACCACATCGCCACTCTCCACTAAAGGGCAAAGAACATCACGATAGTATTTCATTTCTAAAACAGAATCAAAAGTTATATCATTATAAGTACGCTTACTTTTATCTTTATCCACATTAAATTTTGTTCTACTCATTTATTTCCCTTTCTTCTAAACTAAAAATGCCATTACCACATGACTAGCAAGTGGTAATGGCATTTTAATTACGTTATAATATGAATACATTCATTAACCTTACCTCGTAATTTCGAGAGAAAGTTCTTGGTAAAATATTATCTATGAATATCTGTGTATATCCATATCTTATACACGTCAATCAGCATAAACGCTTCCATCTTGGCAGATGGAAGTATGTTTGTCAGCATTGGAGGTGTTATCCTAACCGATAATGATAATTAAGTTCATTCTATACAATGTCAAACTCTCATGTTAGGTTTAACACGTCTATTCGTGAGGTGGTGAGTGTATTTATAACAAAATAGCAGTTTCCAAAGAAATCACTCTTTCAAATCATTTTATTTTGCCACTTGCTAATTGTTCATGGTACATCTCTTTTATAACATTCATAGACTCCTCAACGTATCCATTGGTCATTCCATTGTCAGAAAGAATTTTTTCATAATCTTCATAAGTTCTAAAAACATGTTCGAAAGCTTCTCGATTATATATACGTCCATTGGTGAGTGTGGAGCAAAAGTCGAGTAATTCCCAACGAAGATCTTGAATTTCTTTGCTTAATAAATTTTTACGTATTTCTTCAATACCTTTAGATATATTTGAGATCTCTTTATATTGCCAATCATCATGTTTTTCTAATGTAGCAATTCTATTCTCCATACTTTCCTTATTGGTATCTAGGGTAGTTTTTACTCCAAACTTACGTTTGAAATAGGAGAGTAGTTCTATTATTTCTTTGATACCAAATAGTAATGCAAATATCCATACTATAAAAGTAGTATAATTGATTTGCATCATATCTTTAATTGCATTCATTACTGACGAACTTTCTGTAATAGCTCTTCAACTTCATCTACCAAAATCTCCCCATTTTTGATAGCATCTGTAATTTCCTGACTGATCTGACTAGCAGATGAGATATTTCTATTTTTGTATGTATTCCATAATGCTGTCACGATCAAAAACACTGTAGATACAATTTCTGATACATCACTATCAGCAATAGGAATTGTATTAATTCCAAACATCTGAAGTACAGCATTCACAAGTGCAATTACAAGCAATAATACACCAGTAACCGCTTCGGCAGTTACGCCGCTTAAATTAATTTTCTTCATAGACAATTCTCCTTTCTGTCTTATTTAGTTTGTCTGTTGTTCATCCATGCGTTATAACATTTTTTTGTTTCGCCTTTGTGAAAGAAACAACATAAATGCCCAGGATGTTTATCACTTTCTTGAGTCCATTTTGGCTGTATGTGCCACTTTGATGTATAATAAATAATTTGAGGAAGTTGTGTTATAGGTACAATATTTTCTTCACCATAACATTCATAAACATCCTCTAATGAGTTAAAGATTTTATTGATTATTATCACCTCGAATCGTAAAAAATAGGGATAGCAATATATATTGTAATAAAACATGCTATCCCTATTTTTATAAATTTAACTACAATATATATTATTTTTTATTGCGCATTTTTGATTGTAATGTTTCTTTTTCAATCTTAACAGGTGCTACACTTTTTCTATATTCCTGTTCAGATGCAACAATGTATTTCTTATTTTCATACTTTATATACACAACTTTTGTTCCTTCTGGAATATCCAAAGTCATCTGAATTTTTTTGTCTCCAAACTCAAAAACAATGATATTGAGGAACTTATTGTGATAGACAACTTTACATTTCTGTATCATATTTATTCCTCCGATATTAATTCATTGAACATAAATTAGCCTTCAATCAATGCCAAATCCAACATATCATCGTTTTCATCAGACATAAGATCGGCTGTAATTGTTACGCTCTCTGGATCACCATTGTTAGAAAAACCTAATGAGATATTACTCTGTGGTGCGCATTTATAAATTGTCATCTTCATTGGCAATACTTCATCGTCCTCTGTCTTCATAATCGTGTCACCATATACGGTAAAGTTTTTAGGGAAACTTGTAGATTTAATATTAATTCTTTCTACTTTGTCCTTCAATTCTTTGATATAGTAAGCAATTACTTTATCTCCCTCAGTCAATGTATCATTTAATGTTACCGCTTTTGTCTCCACAGTGTTCTGAAGTTCTGTCCCACAGTCATCATCAGCTTTATAGATAACAACCGTTCCTGCAATTGGTACGTCAGACAATGTTACTGTGTTTCCACCTGTTCCAACTGTTAATTCTTCTCTTGTCATAAATTTAGCAGTTTTAGAAACTTCGCCACCAGTAACAAGCTGCCATAACTTTACAGTCTGAATTTGCGTCTCAATAGTTAAAGTTCCACCTTTTTCTCCGCTGAAACTAACTCTCTTAGGATGTCCTTTACCACCATAAGCATAAACATTTTCTCCAGTTAATTCAGTTGTTGTAACATTAGCAAAATCCAAATTTAAGAAAGGTTTCTTTGTAGCATAATCAACAAAGATAAGATCACAAACCTCTCTGTTTGCCATATTCTTATTACTATTCATCGTTCTTTCCTCCATTTTTTCTTTAAAAATATAAAAGACCTAAACATAAGGTCTTGTTCTAATTTGTTATATTTGAATACCAATCGTTTATTTTGAATTGTTTTGATTCATTTCCCCACACAGATACATTACTAAAAGATAAATCATAAATACTATTATTGACCATACGTCTAAATGTGTCCCAAAATTGACTGATTGTCAAATCCCATATATTAATTATATTAAGATTAGGATGCTTATTGGCAACTGATGACACTAGATTATCTAATTCATTATCTTTATTAGACGTTTGTGTTTGTTGCATTTTTTTACGTCCAGCCAATAATTTTTCCATTATATTCTTTGCTTTTTTGTTCTTTATCTTATCAACATTTTCATCTATGGACAATCCATTGAGTTGACATATCACATTAATAACATTATTGATAATTTTATTATTAATTACACCTCTTATTTCGTTGCTATATTCATCTTTCAAAATGAATATCTCATTTTCTCGATCCCACTCAACAGTTTCTACAAAAAAGAAGTTTAATATATCTTGCATTATAACTGCCAACTCCTTGTCTATTGTACAGATATCCAATATAGTAACATGTTGTCTATCGTCATCCGATAAACCATAATACCATTCGTGCAATGCTGACTTCTCACTACAATATTTATTTGGTGTCAATAAGAGAAAACGAAGATATAAATTGTATTTATCGTATCCGAGTTCCCATATTTCTCTTAATGTCGGAGATTTAATACTTCCTATATTTGTTCGATATGGGATAGGAGAAATAAGATCTGCATGAGATAGTTTCATTTATCACTTCTCCTTTATTTTGAAATCTGGAATTGTAAAAATCATTTGTCTTCCATATGTCTTTGTATTGGGATAAATATGAGTTACAGAATCAAGATGTAATTTACCAATTCCAAACTTATCGGAATCACATAAACATCTTTCAATCATATCTGCCAAAATATCTGTACGAGAGCCTTTATATCCTTTTTTAGAATATTGCATAATATCTTTGTGACAAAATGCCCAAATAGTGATTGTTAAGTCCTTGATTGTCGCCGTTGGGATTCGTGGAATATTTACTTCGCAGCATATGTAAGTTTTTGTTTCTGTCTGCGTCTCATCAATATATAGATAAGGAAATATCTGTTTATAAACGATATTCTCAACATCACTATCTGTATATTTCTTTCCAAGCATCAATTCCATAATTTCTTGATTATCAAGGAGAGAATTAATTATGACCGATTTATATAGTCCAATGTCTTTCAATATTTGTCCCATTAAAATCCCTCCTCAATTGTTATTTCTTTTTCTGCTAATATAGTTCCGTCATTATCCAAAATTTGCAATAAAAAGGACTCGTCAAAATACGAGTCATCATCTACAGATAATTGAATTGTTTTGTCTTCGACAGTTTGAATTACATCAAAATCAGATTTGATATTCCAAATAAAATCCTCATATGTGACTTCGTTTCCTTCTTTATCAGCGAATGATACATGCCAAGACTTCTTACGTCCAACTCTCAATGTACCCCCCCCAGAAATTGAAACGACAATTTCTTGCGAAGATAGTGTATCTGGAATTAATGGGGTAGAAGAGTTATTATAATTACAGATCCACACTTTTCTTCCATCATCTAATATAATTTGTTTGTCTGTTTGTGCATTAAAGGCATCAAACGAAAATACAAATACTATGATTCCACCTTTGCCAATTGACTCATAGTTATACAAATTAATTTTTCTGTTTGTTAGAGCATAAATATCTGGCTCTTCAGCATCCTCAAAATCAAATGCAAATCGCATTCCTCGTTTTAGTTTTTTTGTATCTATATCTATTGGTACATTCACACCATATTGGTTATCACCTATAGTAATTGTAGAATTACCAGTTTCACCATTTGAATACTTGGTAAAATCCTCTACATAAACATGACGGTTTAATATCTTCCCAGATGTATCTTGCCACCATAAAACAAAATTGCATTCCACCATTTTACCATTCGTAATAATGTCATTGTTTGTATCAACATTATTTATCAACCAATACGAATTATGCCAATATACAATTTGCCCTGCATTAAAGCTTTCATTTGGACGTGATTTTATTTTCTTTGTATGAGGATCAGTTGTTTTAAGAATAGTTAAATCTTGTTTAATATCATCAATAGTAACAGTATAAGCATCAAGCGTATTATTAAAATCTCTATTCAAATCTTGTTTAACAGCATTTCTCTGCGTATCTCTTAAAGAGTTTACACCATATGCATTTTGAATCTTTCGGTAATAATCTATATCTATCATATTATCACCTCTATATTCCATATTTTGAATAGTCAATAACCTTGAGTTTACCTGTATTCCTATCTCTACCATTGTATTTTGACATTGCAACTTCATTATTGTATTTCAATGTATTATACATATCCATAAATGTTTTTCTCTCATTTGCAGGAGAGTGTAACATTTTTAAATCGGTGGAAGTGAGCGCATTAACCGTAGATTTTAACGTAGCAATATCTCTTGATATATATACTTCATACATTAAATCTGCTAACAAATTTATCTCATCCTTGGTAAGGTCTTCACTTATCATTTCCACCTCATCATCCAATTCTAATTCAAAATCCAAAGTACAATTTCTTTTCCAAATAACAACCGCTTCATTGATATAATTCTTTGCACGTTTTTGTGCAATTTCCAATGCTTCATTAGCAGTCAAATTATAGTAGCTGAAAAACTTTGCATCTTTTTCAATTCTGTTAAAAAATGGAACATATAACTGTTCATAAGATGTCATAATAAGTTAATCACCTCGCTTTTATTTTGTTGTCTTTGCAGGTCTACCAGGTTTCTTTTTAGGTGTTGTCGTAGAAGTGGTTGTTTTTACTTCTTTGCTCTCGGAAATATTATTCTGACTAGCCAATAACTGTGCCATCATTTCCTGCATACGATTCAATTGAGCCTGTAAATCTTCATTCTGTTTTCTAATATTTTCTACCTCTTCGTTGTTTGTTGACTTTTTCTCAACTTTGGAAGTAAGTTTAATATTTGTTTTAAGCATACCTCTACGAAATTCTTTCTCACGTTCTTCGATTGCCAAAGTAACACGATTAGAAATATCGTATGCTCCAGAACTGATTAGACCTTGATGAATCGTCACTACTCTGTCAAATACAGACGGATCAATTACATCAAGAAGTTTCTGTAATTTCTCCTGAGTTGGATTAAGAATAATATCATCAATTTCTTCATTTTTGAGAATTAATGATTTGTCAACACCTAATTCTCTATAAATGTCATCCTCTTCATTTTTATCAAATCGAATTAACCCGTTTCTAACAGCAGAAGAGTTAGAATTAATATACTGTAGTTGATCCACTGAAATAGAGTCAAATGTTGGCTCATTATAGTTGTAACAGGGATCAAGCATTTTGTCACCAACTGATAAAATAAATGGATTGTAATTATATACTTTTACAAAAGCGCTATCTTTTAATGCCATATGAATTCCTTCCTTCTCTAATATAGAAAGAGGGCGGTAGCACACCCTCTAATGTTTTATTTATGCTGAAAATGCAATCTTGGCAACCTTATCTGGTCTTGTAATCTTGATACCATACTCATAACCAGTAAACTTCAGAGAAACCTTCTCTTTGTCATTGTCCATAGTCTGATATACACGAAGATCTCCACGATCACAGATTGTTCCCACCTTACCAGCGCAACCAAACAATCTACGATCTGGCACAAGAAGCTCGCCATCGGAAGCTTTCTTCTGTCCAGAAAATCCACCAATTAACAGACCGTTATACTCTTTTGCAAGACCATATCTGTTATATGCTTCCTTCATGTTATCGCTCATAAAAGAGTTAGCACCCTGAAGCTGTGCAACTTTCTGAGCATACTTATTCAGACCAAATGCAAATGCAGAATCACAAGAATCAAGCATATCCATTACATAAAGTGCAAGAGCATCCATATTTGCAGTTGTAAGAGCAGAAACACCGCCAGTAACATTAATTACCTGATCGCCACCAACGATCGCCTTATCAAATGCTGTGAAAACATCCTTGATCTTCTTATTATCAAGTGCCTCTTTTGCAAATACTGATAACTGTGCAATAGACTTGAAACCACCACGTCTTAACTGAGCGTAAGAAAGCTCTGTCTCAACCTGCGCATGTTTCCATGTTGGCTTTAAGATAGATCCATCAATGTAAGACTTATTTACATTGCCGCCTTTAGCTGCATCATATGCTACAAGTGTGTTCTTTGGTGTTTTCTCAATCTCATAATCATCAAACTCACCAATTGAGTCCTTATCAAACATCATGTCGATAATCTCATCTGGCTTATCGTATACTGGATCAGAGATAGTCTTGAGGATTAACTGAGAAATCTCATGCCCCTCATCATTTCCTGTTTCTCCGATTTTCTTTGCCCAAGCATCTACAACCTGTGCAATTTCTTTATCTTCTGCATTCAGATTGCATTTTCCAACAACCTTTTCAGCGACCTCATATACTCGACCGCTAGTATTCATAATCTCAGCAATTTCTGTATTTAATGCCATTTTATTTACCTCCGTAAAATTTTTCAATAAAATAAGACGCATTTCTGCGCCTTGTCATAGTTACATTTTTAATTAGTCAAGAATTGCAATCTCAACACCTGCATGTGTTCCACAGTCTACTGCATCTGTTTTTACAATCTGAATTTTTGTAGCTTCTGTAGAAGATACAAGTAATCCCTCTGTACCAACAGTAGCATATCCACCCTGAGTGAATGTTCCCTTTGTCTGATCTGTAAAATAAACCTCACCTGCAACTGGCTTCTCAGATGTTACAAACTCGCCCTCTGAGATGTTCTCAAATACATCATTGTAATCTGGAAGATCACGATCTCCATCAATTCCTGTTGCGATTAACTCTTTTCCCACGAAAAATACATTCTTATCTGTAGCGGTAGATGGGAAATCAACCTTTCCATCGGTACTCTTAACAACAAGCATACCTTTCTTCATCTTTGCACCAGCTACATATGTTGCATCTGCAACTTTTCCGTTATGTCCCTGCAATACTCTGTACATTTAAGATACCTCCATTATTTTCTTAAAAATGATTTAATGATGCCATCGACATCAATTTTGTTATCTTCGGCTGTTTCAAGATTAGCCTTTGGCTGTTCCGTTTTAACCTCAGAAGTTTCTACTTTTGTTTCCTTATTTGATTCTTTTGATAAAGAAGCAACAACTCTATCTGAAATAATAGCCTTTAATGCTACCTCATCCAACTCACTAATAATTTTCTTAAAACCATCAGTCTCAAGTTCTGCTTCCGAAATCTGCTTAGAATCTAAAGCATATTTCTTTAATGCTTCTTTCTTTTCAGAAATTTCATTCTCAACCTTTTCAGCATCTTCCCGATCGCATCTTTCCTTATAAGAGAGAAGTTTTTCATTCTCAGCCTTTAAAGTCTGAATTTCTTCGTTTGCTTTAACAATAGCATTGTCCTTTTCGGCAATTGTGCTATTGATTTCAGCAACGCTTACAGATAAAGTGACTTTTTCTGGTTCACCAATTGTAACTTCATCACCATTTACAGTGTATGTGAACTTAACATAATCAAGATCATTCTCGTCACCTTCATCCGTTTTACCTAATACATAATTTTCTGCTGGGAACATAAAGCAAACATAGAACCAACGATAGATTTTTCTTGCTGCTTCACCAATTTTCTTTCTTAAATCCCAATCTGTAAGTGCCGAAGTCTCAGTTTCTTCCTTAGTTGCATCCTTTTCAGATGTTTCTTCATTTTTTGTTTCTGTCTCAACCTCAGAAGTATTTTCCGTCTTTTCAGCCTTTTCCTTATTTTCGCTTTCAGAAGTTTCGTTCTCACTTACCTCGGCAATAGGAGTATCAGTATTTTCAACTTTTACCTCGCTTGCCTCAGTAGGAGTTTCGACTACTTTCTCTTCAGCGGTTTCCTGAGTTTTAGTCATAATATCCTCCTTTGCCTCAGTGTTATATATGTCATTAGCCAATGCTTCGGCTATTAACATCTCTGGACTTTCTTCATCCAAACTTGCCATACATAAAGTTTCTGCACAGTCTCCATAAGCAGGAGTAGTACGTGATCCTAATAAACAATCACTTTCAAATAAATACTTTTTGAGAACCTTTACACCGTCAACCATTTCAGTTTTTTCAGATAAAATTTCCCACGAACTATGTAACTGTCCAAGACTAAATAATCTCTTAATAGCATCGCATACAGAACTATTTCTTTTCCAAATACGACTCGTTACAAACAGACAAGGAGTATTTACTGTTTCTCCACTATAAAGAGTCACATCATCATCCTTGACCTCAACGGCTGTATTTACACCAATAGTAGCAGTACCAAATTTTACATTTCCGTCTTTATCAACGGAACATTCATGACCGCCCAAGTCGTCTTTTCCTGCAATCTTTTTATATTTTGCAACTACTGGCTGATTGACTAATGTTTCAGCCATTTCTTCTGCATTATCGCTATTAAGCTGTACATGATTCCCATTAGGATAATTGTAATAACACGATCTTCGTGTCAACTCTAAGTACGTTTTGTGTTCTGAAAGCTCCAATACGGAAGAGGACATTTCAAAATTGTCCATGTTTTGTACCTCGCTTCCTAACCTAATTCATATCCATAATCAGATATGTCTTTTGGTTCATTTTTATTATTTTTCAAGTCATCCAACAACTCTTGAAATCCAATCGTAGGAATATATTTATTCGATATTTCTATCATTGAATTTAAGCTAGTAAAATAACTTTTTTTCAATAAATCACTTGTGATTATTTCAGGATAATCATCTGTAACCATATTATAGAATTCTTGCAATGCTTCCAAATACTTCTCACAAGTTTCAGTTGATTCTTCATTATAACACTGTATGAAGTACCAATAAGAAACCGAAAGACCGTCTGCCGCCTGCTCCTCAGATTTATCCATATCAATAAGACCTAATTTTCTTTTTTTAGAATGAGCATAAGATAGGGCATTCACAAAATTAATTAAACCTTGTGCATTTTTATGAAATTCATTATCTTTGGAATGTGTGAGAGACTTTTCATTGTAATGCTGCACATATACCGTATTGTCAATGTATTCAATATTTGTAGATTGACAGAGACACAATTGCATATAAGAAACATCTTCATTGTATCTCATGTCTGAAAAATATATATTATGCGAAACTAAATAGTCCCTAGAAAACAAACGAGCAAATACCCATGTTTGATTTTTACCAGGGACTTTAGATAGTTTCAGTTGAGAAGGAAGGCAAGATTCACTTGATTCAAACTCACGAATAAAATTACCACATACAAAATCACATTTTGTGTTTATGACTTTTTCGTATAACAAATATAAGCTATATTCATTATACAAAGTGTCGTCTGAATCAATATAGGTTACATATGGACATGTAGTCGATTCAAAACCAACTTTCCTAGCATGTCCAACCCCTTGATTATTCTGCAATTTAATGTACTGAATATCAAGCAATTTATTGAATGTATTGGTTAAATCCTTATAATCAACAGAAGAATTATCATCAACTATCGTTACTTGAATTATATCACTAATATTTTGCATCGCTATCGACATAAGTGTTTTTGACAGATATGTATGCGATGTATTGTAAAGTGGGATAATAACATCAATTTGTTTGATGATTAAGCACCACCTTTCCTTGTTTTGTTGTACTCCTTATCATACGATTCTTTTGTCTTATTTGTAGATTCTCTTGGATTACCACCTTTATCGTCAATTGTCGTGTCCCCAGAATTTGTATAAGCAGTAAGTCTTGGGGCAAATATCTGATCATATCCTTTTTCATTTTCAGCAAGTCTCTTAGCTGCTTCGTCTTCAACATTTATACCTAACATACCAAGTGTTGTCTCTAAACTTGCATTAAATGTAGTATAGAGAGTTGTTGCCAAGTCTTTTCTAACATCTGCTTCTAACTGCTCAGAATCAATAATAGTAATAGTAGGAGCATATTCTGCTCCAATTCCATTATCTTGAAGAATCTGTTTGTACCAATCTTGAAGGATAGTTTCTAATTGTTCTCCAATTTTATTTATTGTTTTCATAAGCTGACTTACTGAAATAGTAGCAGTCGATACTGACTGCGAAGACGTGTCCATTAAAAATGAAATACCCAGAGTTGAGAGAGTACGAGTACGATAACTGTTGATAGTATTTGTATCTGTCAATTCCGTTTTACTTTCTACATAAGAAATATTCTCCACGGCTGGTGGACAAGTTACTAATACTGTCTGTTGTTTCCATGCTGACATTAAGTTTTCATGTGCATACGCCATGATTTCAAAACCATCTTTATTATAATCTGCTCCCATTACCTCTTTTCGTAATTTCTGAAAGACTATCTTTTTTGCATTGGCTTTTGCCGTAACCCTATCCGCATCCTCAAATGTTTGCAACATAAGAGTTGATGGCAATGCCCTGAAAATTGGCGTAAGACCATATTTACCATTCATATTTCCAATCCTACAAACAGCAGAGTAACGAATATCCAATTTAGCATACTGCTCCTTATTTATATATGCATCATATATTTCAGGTGGATAATTTGCTTTTATTTCTTCTTCCATGTTTTTAAAAAACAGAGGTTTCTTTTTCTTTCTTGTTTTTGGATAGTTGTTAGAAAGCTTGCTTTTTAAGGCTTCCATATCAATTAAAACAACTGGTTTATTTCCAATTGTATAATTAGAAATTAAAGCAACGCCAATAGGAAAATAATCAATCTTATAATCACCATTTTCGTGCCTAAGATAAGTTATATATGTTCCATTCGTATATGTGGTTGGTATACCCATACGAATAAAGTTTTTTAAGTCTATTGAATCGTTAAAAGATTTAATTATAGACTTTGCTTTTTCAAGCATTTTATTTTTATTGCGCTGATTACCAAAACTGTTGTAACTAAGTCGTGACTCAGTATTAACATTGGTTTCGATTGTTTCTGCAACTTTTCCAATAATATCATCGCTATTTATGTAATACTTGACTATTGAATTGATTTGCTTGATTTTATCTACATTATTCTGTGGATCTACCGCAAGAGTATCCAATAGTTCTTGTGTTACAACAGTTTGAGATGACCTATCATTCAAATATGCAGAATATTGACGATTTGATGGATCATATTTATGGATAGCTTCTGACAGCCATTTTTCTGCCATTTCAGACGAAGTTAATATCATCGTATTTCCATCATCCGTTGTTGAAGCTAATGTGACTTCAAAATTTTCTGTATTTTCTTCTGACATGTTCCATCTCCTTTCCTAGAATGATATTGCACTGACCATGCGTGGTGCAGATGAGTAGTTTGTATTATTGCTCTTCGATAATAAATCATGTTCCAATTGGTCAATAAAATAAGAACCGTAAGAACAACTTGTATATCTATCCTTTCGATTCTTCCCTTGTTCATGTATTTTTATTACACCAGTTTGAGGTAATCGCTCATACTGTAATTCTGCACATTCGCTTATCATGAGCTGCGTTTGGATAAAAGGCATTTCAAACTGGACTTGTATATCTGAATCATTTGTAGAAGTGTATTCGTTATATGAAGATAAAATTTCTTCTTTCGCTGAATTAAGATTAACTAAAAAGTCTATTTTATTTTCCATAAGATTTTTACGAAATGCAATTGCTATATCACTGTTAAGTGTTTGTGTTGCATTTATAACGTAAATACATTCTTTTGCATTTGGATCTTGACAAACTTTTGCGTAATCTTTATTATTCATACATTTTAACGGAGCATATTCTACGCCACGTTCTTCATCATATAAAACTTTCTGTAAAGCATATACAATCTGAAGACCACCATTTCTTGCATCTATAACAATGTAATCACCATTGAAATCTTCATATAATTGTCTAATTCTGATTGCCTGTAATGTTGTGTCACCAATTTGATTTGATTCTATATAAGGATATTCTCTTCTATAACCTTGTCTAACTTCAACAACATTATTTTCATCATTATAAGTTGTAATTTCGGGAATTGCTCTAATACAGCTATAGACAGAGTTATCATTTTTATCACCTGCAACGAATGCAATATCATTAGAAACAAGTCTTACTTCATTATCCAATTTTGGAATTGCATATTTGTTTTTCTTTCCACTTTTAAAATCAATTGTTGTACGTGGATAGAATAGATGTTTTAATTTTTGTCTATTAATCAACATTGCATATGTAAAATATGACGATATAGAATCTCTTACTTTCAAGTTTAAAAACTCTATTTTCCAAGTGGCAGGATCTTGTTTTTTCTTCTCTTTTTTTAACTGCTTCATAGTTTTTAAACCATGTTTCAAAGTAATACTTTCATCAAAGGCGAGCATAACTCCACCTTTATGTTTTTTCATTGCTTCTAACGCTTGATCAGAAATATCCCACATCCAGTTACCGTCATCGTACCATGATGAACTGATATAAATATCTATTGGTTCTTCTTCTAAATCTTTATTCTGTCCATAAAAAGGATTTAACATGTATTTAGGTTTTCTCGGTGTCTGAAACGGAGAAATAACAGAGTCCTCAACCTTTTTGTCAATCTGACGACACTCTTCTCGTGTAACAGCATTAGATCTTAAACCTCTGGCATTTTCATTTGCTACAAAGACCGTAATTTTTGATCCGTTACGAAATTTTACATAAATGTCATTGTCGCTTGTACTCCAAGCTTCAATTTCTTTTCTTAAAATAGGCGACCATTCACAAAGTTCATCTAATATCTTTTCAGATACAATAAGTTTAGCTTGTTTTTTTGTGGCACTACCTATCCTAAATTTTGTTCCTTTATATAACAAACATCTTGCTACGGCATAAACTGCAACAATAAATGATTTTGCGTCATTTCGGCTTGCAATAATACAGATTAGATTGGATATACCCATTAAATATATGGCGATTTGTTGGTATTCAAATAGATTTATTTTGAGATAGTCCATCACAAATCTATGCATGTTTCTGCGCCAAAATGTAGCCCATGCAAGCATATGTAATACGTTATTTTGATTACTTAAATAATGTGTAGAGGGAAACTTTTTATAAAGTTCTAGCTGATTTTTATCTGCATATTGAGCTAAATCATTCTTCTTCATCGTCCACCTCTGGAACAAAGAATTCTTTATCTCTTACAGAATCACCAGTTTCCAAATTCATCATAGGGCGAAGTATATGTCTATCAATATATTCACCGATTTTATCATTATCTGAATATAATTGTTTGTCCTTATAAAATTCTTCTGGTGTATAATCTGAAATAAACCCCAAAGTCATACAGAATGTTTCATCGTTACTAGAATCTTTTTCCTCTACAGTTCTTAAACCTGCTTGTTTAAATGTTTTACTATATTGTTCAACTAGAGTTACATATTTTGATGTATCACAATTGTCACTTCTAAGCAATTTTGCTTGCAGCCAATTCAAGTTACAAAGGCTTTTAATAAATATTTCTTGGTTATTATCTGCATTTGGATTATTTCGTTTTAACATCTTATAGTGATCCTCTAAAATACTATAATCCCATTCAGTAAGACCAGTTCCCCATCTATCAATGGCTGTATTTGTTACTGAAACATCGTTAGATTTTACTTGTTCCTTGGATGTAATCACTTCATTTTGTTTCTTATTATAATCATGTTTTATAGAATCAATAAAAGTTTTTCTTCCACCACAATTTAGATTCTTTTTAGCTGCATAATGAGAAATGCGTGATCTGTCACGATGTCCACTGTATGTCTCCATAGAAGCTGATAATGCATTTATATCATAATTCCAACCTGCACGTTGACAAAAATCCTTCATGGCATGTTCTTCATTATTTGAATATAATGCTACCATCTGTTCCACATATCTATCAGTACATTCCTTACACCAAGGCAAATATCCGTTGTTTGCTTGAAATAATACATCATTACTCCTTTGAAAGTATCCGTTTTGTTTTGAAAAACCCTTGCCACACGAAGTACACTTATACTTATGTTTATTCTCGTCAAATGGGGTAGCAGAGCGTGGAATCTTAATATTCACGTTTACATCAACAATTGGAGTAGCATTCATGCTCTCGATTATTTTATCATTTTTTGTTTCTTTTGGCACGAAGCCACACCTCCTTTTATTCCAATATAATAGGAGAGTAGCAGTAACCACTCTCCTTAAAAAATCAATCTCAATATTTAATTACTCAGTACAAATATGATTTTTCTTGACAAGCAACTTTCTAATATATTCCAATCCTTTTCTTGTGGCATAACTAACAGGTCTATAATTAAATATCATACATTGCTTTTCTTATAATTTGTTCAATAACATCACTATTTTCTACAGAAAAAACAGACTCACTATCTAAGCAACCATTTTTTAAATAAAATAAATACATGTTTAAATATGGATTATTTATACAAATATTGCTATATTTCTTACCGCATATTTTCATAATCTTATGAATTACTAAATATCCCCAAATAGTATCAGGTATTACAGTGTCATAATTATTTATATTTCTATTGTCTATTTCAATTTGAAATGGAACTCCATGTACTCTATAAGATTTTGAAAAATATGTATTTAAAATATGTTCTTCTGACAAATCAAACCACTCACCATTTTTTCTATACAGTGCATATTTTTTGTGTAATGAATTTTCAAAATCTTGCATATTGGTCGATGTCATACGAATAATACCAATATATCTTAATTTATTATTGACACCAGTTGCTGTGTTTAAAGTGGTTTTAATCGCAAGTAATCGTTGATGCGGATCAGTTGTCATACCAATTTTAACCAATCCAGTAGAATCATTTTTAATAAAATATACATACTCCGACTTAGTATTTTTTAATTCTAAATAATTACGATAAATAGCATTGGAAATATCAAAATTAACTGTCTTACAGAATAAATTGTATTGTTCTTTGTAATTGATAATATTTTCTTGGATTAAATTATAAAGTTCATAATTCTGTTCTTTGAGCTTGTCAAAATTTAATTCTTTAATTGTATTTTCTGTTCTTTCTGACATTCCTAAAATTTCAAATAAATTACTCATAATTTCACGCCTTTCCCACGCATTTAGAATCTAAGATGGGGCGATAGAGCGTGGACTATCTTTCATGAAGTTTGCAATTCTTCATTATCCCATCTTGAAAACATATATCTATGAATGACATAGAAGATTCTCTCGTATATGTATAAGAGACAATAGGATATAATCATCCCACGTATAATAACAATATCTTCACTTATTTATTCTCTTTTTAAATTCCATCACAATACAAAAAAGAAGCCACTTCATACGAAATGACTTCTCATAATTTCCAATATTAAATTTCCAATGAAAGTGCAATTCACTTCACTTAGCACACCTTCTATGATTTGAACATAGACCTGACGATTTTGGAGATCGTTGCTCTACCAATTAAGCTAAAGGTGCATATAACAAAAGAGCCATCTCATATGAAACGGCTCTTTCTTAAAATATTTAATTATAATACAAGCTAAGTTATCAATTTTCAAGTGCTTCATAGGTCTGTTTGTTGACCTCATATGTATTATCATTATACTCAACTAAATATGCTGTGATTTCACCAGTTACAACATCTTTCTGTTCATCTAATGATAATTCATTCTTATTATCAAATGGAATATTATTTCCATTGACATCTTTAAAAGATAATGCCATAATAATCACCTCATTTCTTATTTACATGATAAGATTATTATACATCAATATAATATACAATACAATAAAAAATTCTATTGTCTTTCTCATTACTTCTGCAGAAATCGAGATTTCATCTAAGCTGCATAGGACGCATCCCATTGTTTCTACAGTGCCAGTCCGAAGAACGCAAAGGACATAAGCGAGATAATGGCGATTAACCATTCACATCTTATATCCTTTGCGTACATAAATATAAGACTTTGATTATCATGGTTCTGGCATATTTAGGGTGGAAGAGTACCACCCCATTATTTTTACAGAATAACTTCTGTTTTACCTTCAAACTTAGTATTTAAAGCACGAAGTTCTGTTAATTTCTTACTGATTTCTCCCTGAATCTTATTAGCGAATAAAACAGCATAAGCTTTTCCAAGTTTCTCAGCAGAATCAAATACTGTATTCAGTGCAGAAGTAGGAATTTTTGTAACATCAAAAGTAGTAACAATATGTAAATCACTTGTTAATGCATATTCCTTATTTACAAGATTCTCAATCTTTACTTCTACAATAGTGCTATCATCTGTTGCTTCAGTAGTAATAACTGGATCACCACTAGTAGAATCAATTTTCATATTAGCTTTAAAGTCAATATCACTAAATCTAATATTTCTAGGGAAGTCTGTAATAATTTGTGTTTCTTCCGTTTCGGTTGTTGTTGTTGTGCCAAGGCTTGCTACGGCAATATCAACAGTGATAATATTATCATCAATTGTATTTGAAATATTTAAAGTCATGAATTTGTACCCTCGCTTTCATTTGCATTTGCAATTACTTGTTTATATCCGTCTCTAATAGCTATAAATAAATCACGCAATACTTCTTTATCAATAGAACAATCTAAATTTGATGTATCAAACTGTGGATCACTTACTGAAAAATCTAATGTTCCGTCATTTCGTGGCACGAACAAAATTTTCACATTGTTATTTAAGAGTAAAGTAATAGAATCTATCTTTTCACCATTGTTAGACGTAACTTTACGAACCTGTCCAACTTTTAATGGCTCTTGTTCAATAATCAATCTACTTGCCATTGTATACACTCCTTTCTTTTATTTTTTATATCATTTGATCAAATCTCTCTAATCCGTAATGATTGATAATCCACATTACATCGTTATAATAATCTCCAACAGGCGTACAATATCCACCTGCTAAGATCTTACTAATTTGGCTTGAAGCATTCTTTGTAAATGGTGCAGTACCATAACATCCATTATTGATTACTCTCAAATACGCATAAACTCCATCTTCAAGACTACAATAACTTACGGCACCACTTTTAATCTGCCATAGATTATTAGGAGAACAGTATTTGCCTAAGGTACTTTCCTGCATAGCCTGTGCAATACATATAGATGGAAACACACCGTATTTTTTCCATTCTTTAATACAAATTTCAGCCATTGTATACGCTCGCTGCTTTTGCTGTTCAGATAATCCATGTAAAGCAACAGATCTTACATTGGTATATGCAGGCTTCTTCTTAGATAAATATTTTGAATTGATATATCTAATCTTTCCTTTATAAAAGATTTTCTGCCATTTATGATGTGATTTATCTAGAACAGTAATCGCTTTGCCGGCTTTTAGTAATTTAACGCTTTTACTTTTCGTAGTATTTTTCGTTCGTAAATTTACAGCCGTAGTTGTATACATACGTGTTTCGGTGTGAACAATTATCCCACTTTCAGTATCCTCTAGAACATTATATTGTTTCACCGGTGGGAGAGTAGTAACACTGGCGATGTATGTTTGTGGACACAAAAGATCTCGCATAGAAACATGTGTTTCATCAGCGTATATATGATTCGCCGACAAGGTACATGCTGCCACAGCACACATCAGTATTTTTTTATTTACCATATTTTCCTTTCTTTGCAGTTTTCGTGTTACATATTTTTATTCTCTGTTTGGGATTGGATTATGATGGAATCTGTCTATAGGAATCGAACCTATAACCTTCACATTCATAATGTGATGCTCTATCCAATTGAGCTAAGACAACAAATTGACGGGGACGAACCGTCAAAGCCGCAAATGTTGTCATCATTTGGGCAGTGGATGTGATCCACTAAAAGTAAATATCAGCATAAAGCACTAACTAGCTGATATTGGACTGTACATATCCAGTTATTTAGAATAGAATGCATTGTGCACTCGCATTCCATTCATGCTGAACTATTCTCGCTATATTTTCAGTCCCGAAAGAAGAAAGGACTTATGTTTTTATGGAGTACTCCTCATCACCATTGCAGAAACATAATAAGCCTAATCGCCCACTCCATCACATGTCTGTGATTTTATACAGTGCATCCTCTATAAACTAAATGCGATATTTCCCCTAATTATCTGTCTTTCCAGATTGCCAGACTGGACACCAGCCACATTTTTCTCATTCCTAACTCGTGCTTGTCGCACGTCAAATGCATGATATGTCATGAGTAACCGGTTAGTTTATTTATACCACAAGCTCGAAAGACACTGTGGTACGTTGGTACGTTCCAATTAGAATTCTCATTAACGTAGAGAAGTACGAATTCGCTATAGAATCATCAGAGCATTCAGTAGCTTGCACAAGCTAAAAACCCATTTCTCCTAAAACATCCAACTGATTTATGTCTGCTGACAGTTCAAAACTCTTGATTGGGATTTTGCCACGAAAATTATATAAAATTCGTTGCAGAGTTTGATAGAAAAGAATATATACTAACCCTGTGTTTCGTGCGCACTCGCCTCATTTATACAATCGGGGCGACATAGGGCAGTAGTAGGATTTATAATCTACAGAGTGTAGAAATACCATTAAAATTAAAGTAAAACAACTTTTAAAGCCAACATAAAATTATACCTCCTTTGTATATGATAACACCGTCAATGAGCAGTAAGCAGTGGGAAGTTTTAGACCATTCCAAGGTCAAATATTTCTACAAACCGACCTTTATATTTATGTCGCATATCGGTCAGCGACAGCTCACTTGTAAAATCTATCAACGGATTGACAGACCGCCCTTCACTTCTTTTGGATGTGAGCAGCTTGTTATATTTTATTTATTCTCTACAATAAGGCTGACTATGTCTAACAATGAAATAAGCTCTCCGCCATGCTTTCCGATTGCACTTATATAATTATTAGTAACTTCATCACCTGCTGAACGGTTAACACTTTCTGTGTCATCACTATTAAGTGTAACAACTTCTCTAACCTCGTCAACAATAATACCAATTGTAGCACCTTCAACCTTGACAATTATATATCTTGTCTTATCTGTGTATACATCATCCTCTAAGCCAAGCTTTAATCTTACACTCATTACCGGGATAATCTCACCTCTTAAATTGATTACTCCCTTATAATAATGCTGAGTCTTAGGTACTCTTGTAATATCCTGCTTTCTTACAATGTTATCAATATATTTGATATTGATACCATACTGCTCATTACCAATCTTAACTACTATATACTGTACAGTTGTTGAAACTTCTTCTTTCTTTTCTTCTATTGCATTAACATTCTCCATAACTAATGCCACCTCCTATACTAATGTGTTCGCATCGATAATTAAAGCTACTGAACCATCACCAAGAATAGTTGCTCCACTTATCATTCTATTAATATTAATATACTTGCCAAGTGACTTAATTACGATTTCCATCTGACCAATAAGACTATCAACAACAAGACCTGCGAGCTTGTCACCCTTTCTTACAATTACAACTGTAATTGTATCTGACTCTTCCTGTTCACCCGGAACATCAAGAATATCTCTTAATCTTATAAGAGGTATTACGCTTCCTCTTAAGTTGATTACCTCTTTAGCATGTATATACTTGATATCAGTTACTGGAACATCTTCAATTGTTTCAATAGCACCAAGTGATATAGCATATTTCTCATCTCCAAGCTTAACCATAAGAGCTTGAATAATAGCAAGTGTAAGTGGAAGTCTGATACTGAATGTACTTCCTTCGCCATACTTTGTCTTAACTTCTACATCTCCACCAAGTGCTTCAATCTTAGACTTAACAACATCAAGACCAACACCTCGACCTGATACATCTGTAATCTTCTCTGATGTTGAAAAGCTTGGTCTGAATAAGAGGTCAATTGCTTCTTTCTCTGTCATAGCATCAGCCTGTTCCTGAGTAACTGTACCCTTCTCGACAGCCTTTGCCTTAACTCTCTCTATATCTATACCATTACCATCATCAGATACTTCGATAACAACATTATTACCTTCCTGGAATGCATTAAGGTAAATAGAACCAACTTCCGGCTTACCTCTTTCTGCTCTTACCTCAGCACTTTCAAGTCCATGGTCAGCAGAATTTCTTAAAAGGTGCATAATAGGATCACCAATTTCATCAAGGACAGTTCTATCAAGCTCTGTCTCTTCACCAGTGATATAAAGCTCCATTTTCTTATTGAGCTTCTTATTAAGATCTCTGATCATACGAGGGAACTTACTGATTACACCTTCAATAGGCATCATTCGTACCTTCATAACTGATTCGTGAAGGTTAGTTGTTACTCTTTCAAGGTATTCAATCTGTTCTGTAAACTTCTGATTATTAGTTGTTGCTGCTTCGTCTGAAGAAATACTTGCTGATACAAGACCATTCTTAGCAATAATAAGCTCGCTGACAAGGTTCATAAGGACATCAAGCTTATCTATATCAACTCGTACTGTATGACTTACAGCCTTGTTATTAGCTGTTGCCGCCTTCTTAGCTGGCGATGCAGCCGCTGTC
>ENA-OPEE01000324-OPEE01000324.1-human-gut-metagenome-genome-assembly--contig:-NODE-324-length-41077-cov-5.619375_pt1 | contig 41077 bp, 50 predicted proteins | sample MGYA00241263_ERZ501506 | MGnify/ENA primary metagenome ERZ501506 (study PRJEB25962, sample SAMEA2042626) | human gut metagenome | biome: human gut; feature: human-associated habitat; material: faeces...
CAGCCATCATAATGGATTCCCATATCCGCCAGTGCATAGAATGCAAGGATCACTGAACCATTTTTCTGCAGGATCGTAGCCTGTTCTTTCGGAAGTGGTGTCAGATAATAACTACACATTTCCGCATAAGTCGCCCATCCCTCCACATAACCGCCAAAATTGAAAATACTTCTGACCGGATCAGGATCTGTACTTTCATAAAAGATTGTCTGATATAAATGCCCCGGATAGCCTTCATGTGCAATCGTTGTAAACGCTTTCGTAAGGTCATACTTTGCATTCCCGTTCAAATAAATCACATTGTCCTGATATGCATCTAATGGTGTTGTCAAATAAAACGCCGGACTAATATGTTCTTCTAACGATTTGTCAACATACTTCATTTGACAAGACACTTCCGACGGCAGATCAGGAAATGATTTCTTGATCTGTTTCTTTAGATACTGCAATGTTTTGTCCGGCTCCTCTTCCGGGTATTTTACAGATAACGCTTTCTCATAAATAGAACCGTCCTTGACCAACAAATCGGACATTATATTTTTATTATCTTCAATCGTTTGATCCAATAATTTTAAAATATTTTTCATACTTCGATCAGTTCCCACCATTGAACGAACCAGATGCTGATAAAATGCTTTTCCCTTCGGCAAATTGCAAAGACCTACCTGATTTTTGCCGGTATCTGCCAATTCTTCCAAAGCTTTGATCAGCTTTTGATAAGCAGGGATCACGTTCTGCAGCACCGCGGAACGATTGCGTTTTTCATAATCTGCTTTCTGCTCCGCCGTAAGCGTCAGACCGCTCAGTCTCTCTGGAAAAGTCGTGATCATAAAATTCTTCTCCGGCAGTGCAACAAATTCCTTGCACTGCGTTATAATATCTTGCGCCGTGCGCTTGCTCATAAATAAACCTTCTTTGGATCTTTGTTGCTCAAATGTAATAATTTCATCAAAATAATCCGGAATTTTCTGCAACAGCTGAAGATAGGTATCAACACTCTCTTTGTCCCAAAAATGGTACTCTGTGAGTATGACCGGAAGCTGTGTCTGTGTCCCTGTTGTTGGACTCAACGGTTCCTGATATTCGTCTACATTATCCCCTGACAGATCTTGTTTCCACACCGTATGTAAAACGTCATACGCCAACTGCTGCTCTTCATTTAACTTGTCATAATCATAACGCTCTAAAACTGCCAGTTCGTTTTCTGTCAGCATCCGCGCATTTTGCATTGCCTCCTTCGTATAATGCCCTAACGTAGGTTTCACATTTTTTATCCCATAATCCGTAGGATTTTTTAATGTATAATTTAATGTGATTCCATCACTGGTCACATTTTCCCGAAACACCTCTTGCAAAAACTGTTCAAAATCTGCACGAACCTCCTTTTTGCTTCGCGAATCATGAACGCTCGGATGCGATAATACATTGTCATCCTCCATCGAATAAATCGATGTTTTCCATCCCTTTTGCTGCCTGCCATAACACAACAATGTGCCACATGCTACAATGACAAGAAAACAGCTTACCATAATCTTTGCCGCTGTTTTTTTTGCATAAAACCGCTGTTTGCTTCTTCCTACATATTTTGCCATCTACTGAATGCCCCCACATTTATATTGCTATTTATAAAATTCTGACACTTTCCATCTCAGGAATACTTTCACAACCACATATCCATTTTGCAGCCAACAAACTAAATTGTTCTGCCATCAGGGGGCTAAGACAATTGCCGCAGAACGCAAAGTTTTTGTGTGATTTCTTATTTTGTTTAGTCTCTGATGAATACATGCCTGAAGGAATGTCTGAGATGTCCCGGTTTAGCAAGGTATCATCCATTTTTGGACGGGACGCTTTCGCTACGATGCGCTACGTCACGTTACTTAATGTCTCTGAAATACGAGACATAAGTAACGACGAGCGCAAAGTCCCTTTCAAAAATGATGATTACCTTGCTTCCGGGACTTCGAGTTTCCGTAAGGGCATGTAAATCAATCATCAGAGACAACAAAATTTAGAAATCACTACGAAAACTACTTGCGGCAAGGCAATTGCTATAGTTCCCTGATGGCAGAATCCACTAGGTAGTAGCTGCAAAATGCGATATAGCTATCGACATAATAGGCAATATGTGGCCTGTTAGCGTCTATGGACGTGTGAAGTTCGAGTTAAATACATGTATATGAATTAGTATTCAAATTATTCCGGGAATCACATTTCACCGCCACGTACATATATATGAATTAGCACGGAAATTATTCCGGCAATAAATAAAGAAAGAAAGGATACTCGCAATGAATAACAGAAGTGAGATGAATGTTTGCTGTAATTCCTGCTCCCGTCCTAGTACAGACTGCCCGAACACTGATCCCTTACGCGGCATGCCTCTAGGTATTGGCTATGTTCCTATCCAAGAATGGGGACAGACGTATTGTCCTGATAAAGCATTACAACGCGGAACTATTTTTCCACCACTGGATCTGCCGTTTTGCGGCTGCATCCCTAAAGGATTTCGCTGTCAAAAAGGAGGTCTCTCATGAACGGAAATAAAATGAATGGGATGAACGGCTGTGGCTGTGGCAATCAGATGAATCGGCCGAACAATGGCTGTGGCTGCAGCAATCAAATGAATCGACCGAGCAATGGCTGTGGCGATCAAATGAATCGGCCGAACAATGGCTGTGGTTGTGGCAATCAAATGAACCGACCAAACAATGGCTGTGGCAACCAAATGAACCGGCCGAACAATGGCTGTGGCTGTGGCAATCAGATGAATCGACCGAACAATGGCTGTGGCAACCAAATGAACAGACCGAACAATGGCTGTGGCTGTGGCAACCAAATGAACCGGCCGAACAATGGCTGTGGCTGTGAATCTGTGGATTTTTCACAAAATCTTATGAATTTATGTCGCGATGATCTTCTCAAAGTAATCAACGAAGTGAGCTTCGCTATGTATGACTGCTGCCTGTTCTTAGATACACACCCTATGGATTCTTGTGCATTGGATTATTTTCAAAAAATGAAGAAAAAAAGAAAAGCTGCCATGGATATTTATACTCGCAAGTTTGGTCCTCTTGTCCTTGACTGCGCCGGTGATGGCTGCACTTGGGACTGGGGACAGGAGCCTTTGCCTTGGGAATAATCGGGCATTAAAGGGCAACACAAGTTTAAGAATATATGAGAACGTTTTTTGTTGCGTTTCTTAAATTATAACTTCGAAAGGAAACTAAATTATGTGGAATTATGAAAAGAGACTGCAGTATCCTGTGAAAATCACACGCTGCGATCCAAAAGCTGCCATGATCATAGCAAGTCAATACGGTGGTCCTGACGGCGAAATTGGTGCTTCCATGCGATATCTGTCACAGCGTTATTCCATGGAAAACCGCATTGCGGCCGGAACGTTGACTGACATCGGCACCGAGGAATTGGCCCACTTAGAGATGGTTGCAACCATCATCTGCCAATTAACCAAGAATCTTACCCCGGAAGAAATCAAGGCTTCTGGATTTGACAAATATTATATCGATCACACCTTAGCCATTTGGCCACAGGCCGCAAGCGGCGAGCCTTTCAGTGCCAGCCAGTTCCAGAGCACCGGCGATACAATCACAGATCTTTACGAAGATATGGCGGCTGAACAAAAGGCACGCTTGACTTACGACAATATTCTCCGTCTTGTGAAGGACCCAGAGATTGCAGATCCGATTCGCTTTTTAAGAGAACGTGAAATTGTTCATTTTCAGCGCTTTGGTGAAGCGCTCCGCAAAGTACAGGATGAACGAGACTCACGCAACTTCTATGCCTTCAACCCACAAATTGATAAAAAATCATGCTAAAATTACATTGGGTTGAAGGCATTGCATTCCAACCCACAAATTGATAAAATATTATGTTATAATTACTAACTACTTCCCATATCGGAGGTTACTGACCGATCCACATATTGTTATTATTTTATTGGCAAAATAGCAATATGTGGTCAGGCAGTAAATTGGGATACACGAGAGTTGTATGATGCTTATAGGGAGATTGTAAAATGACAATATTGAACATGATAGCTGCAGATGAAGAGATATCACAATTTAATAAAGAGTTAAAGGAAAAGACCGGACAGAGTCTGGGGTTTAATTATGATTGTTATACGGGAATAGAAGACTACAAAGAACATCTTCGAGAGTGTGCTAAAGAAGGAAAAATAATAATACGCCCACAAGATGAGGCCGCGAGAAATAGATTTGCTACTGTGATAAGTAGACAATAAATTAGAAGGCGACAACGCTACCCAAAAGTTAAAGGAGGGATAAAATGACTCAAAAACATAAGGAAGCCAGTATGAAATTTATCGAGCATTTTGGATATTACCCAAATCATCCAAATGATATAGATTTTGATCAGGATGCCTATGCAGAGGAACTGTTAAAATGTGTCGAAGATAACTTTGATTATACAATAAAGAAGTATGGAACGGTGCCAAAAACAGAACAGCCTAAACCTGAAATAATTTGGGATTAACTATCACCAGTCGGGCACTAAAATTGACAAGTATTGTTTAAGATAGTATATTTTTTTGCTGAGGAAGAGAAGAAACTTAAAGAAGAAAGTGACAAGTTAAAGGAATGGCCAAAACTTATATAGGATACCACCAGTCTCTCTCGGACAGTAGCAAGCCCTTTTTATTATACCTTTTTATTCTATAAACTTCTTGTTTACGTGACCTACTTTTCCCTTGTATCTTACTTTAGCATCAGTAGCGTTTTCCGCCTCATGCATATATTTTTCATTCTGCTGTACTGCACGATTTGCCTTAAGCTATTCAAAATATTAGACAGCACCTTATGCTTATCTTGCAAAGCAGTCAAACTATTGGCATTCTCTGCATATTTTTCCTTAACAAGACCCAATTCAGATCTCATTGTAGCTAATTTTTTACTACACGCTGTCACTGCACTTTTAAACTCTTTTTCCCCATCTAATACAATTGATGCCCCAATCTTTGCTTTATTTGTCATAAATTCCTCCACTTAAAAAGGAGACCTTTTACAGTCTCCTAATCGCTTTTCTTTATATTTCTATTTTCACCTGGCTATTTTTCAAGTTTTGACCAGTTCTCCAATCTGTCCATATATTCATTTTCCCTCTCTTCGTCCATTTCTCGACATAACTTCTGATATGCCGTCGGCTGCTCAACATCCTGTTTGTGATGGAATACCATTTGCATCAATGTCAATACAACCAAGGTCATACCCATTGCCATGACACAATATCCGCAAAATGTGTTTATAAACACTTTGACAAAAAAACCAAAAGCCGAAAATGCTAATCCCAAAAATATATCCTTGCCATATTTGCAATACTTAAAAATTAAATATATGGTCCCTATAATCGCAACCCCTGCTGGCATAGCCGTATAATGCATAATCATCCCCCGTTCCTACAACAATCATCATTATATTAATATTATAATCCAAGACATACTTATTTACAACAAAAAATCCCCTATTATACCGCTAAAAATCAAAATCTATAGGCTTTTCTATCTCATTTTCTGCTTTTATCAAATGCTCATAGGTTTGCCTGGTTTTATGTAACATATTCTCAACATCAAACAGCCTCATATATGCTTGATACAATTCTTGATACTCTCCAAACGAGAGCCACATTGTTTCCGTGTGACTAAAACCCAGTCTGCCTAACCAATTCGTCCATTTAAGATCTCCTTCAAAGGATCTGCATCCTCATCTACTTTTTTCGGAATACTGCGCAACGCCGATGCGATTGTCATTACATTTTCTTTTTCGATGTCGCTCTGCATCTTACGCTTCGCATTGATCTGCTGCTTTAACCTCTGCAGCTTTGCAAGCAGTTCCAACTCCTCTGCGCGTAGCATACAGTAGCGATTTATCGTTGCTCCATATAAATCGTCTGCCTTATCAATTCCCTTCTCTACCAAAGGATCAATGTGATGTACACTCAATTCCTCTGCATTAAGCACCTGCAACTTTTTTAGGCAATAAACACATAGGAACTTGTCTCGCTCCTTAATATGCTCACGCATCCGTTTCCATAACTGCCTGTTTCGAAAACGAACAATCTCCTTGTTTTGTTTCTCTACAACTTTGACACACTTTACCGGACACGGATCTCCTCGTGCATGGATACGCCCACACCTTGAACAAGATTTCAACATATCCTCTCCTCCTCATCAAATTGACATAGTCTTCCTTATCAGCTACATATTTCTTGATCTTACTCTTTAATGCCGCATTGATAGGGGAACTCCTTTCCTTATCTGTCTTTTTCTCACGCAAGGTAATTCTGTCTTTGCCCTTAACATCTCGCACTCATAGTTTGAGAATATCGCTAATGCACAATCCGGAATAGATCCCGAAGAGGAACATCATATAATCTCTTTTGCGTCTCCCCTTCAAATAATCCGCAATGTCATTAACCAGCTCCATGGGGATTGGCACAAGCCAAGCTAGCTACCTTAGAAACACCTATCGCTCCAAAACAAAATCGCAAGAAAGTTGATTTTGGGGAAATAATCCGATTGATTCAAGATGAATCTGTTACCACAGAGCAAAAAGCCACCGCTATACGAAAAATATTTGATCATTTTGAATGGAATCGTGAGAAACAACAGTTTACTGCATTTCTGTCTGATGATATAATGAGCACACAGTGCTAATCTTAGAAGTTTCTCCGAAACTCTACTATGCGCAGAAATCATGCGCAACTATTATGATATAATATCTATATAACAAATGCCGTATATTAGGCATTTTGGGGCAATTGCTACTATCCGAGTACGGTGGTCCTGACGGCGAAATTGGTGCTTCCATGCGATATCTGTCACAGCGTTATTCCATGGAAAACCACATTGCGGTCGGAACGTTGACTGACATCGGGATATATGTCTCGATGGAGACCATAGTCTCAACGACCGTAAAATAAGGCTTTGCAAAGATTTTCTTTTTGAACAAAGCCATTATATCACGGCTGCTTTTTGACTGCAAATTTTGACTCCTTTTTGTGGCAATTTAAGTGATATTTTACAGAAAAAAATCGTGTAGTTTAGTATTATTTTTTTAGAATTATATGTCGATTTTTACATGACATAATTTTATATAATAAGAAAAAATAGCCCCCGGAAATACAGTACAATCTATCTAAGACATTCCTTATAGATTGCACAATATTGCCAGAGGCAATTTATTATTTTTTTAGTCTTATTTGATCTGCTTCGTTTAGTATGCCATGATATTGCTTCTTTGTCGTGGATTTGCTCCAAAAGTTTTGAAAGCAAAAATCATGATTTTCTAATGTGCCTTTTAAATTAGATGCTCTGATAAAATCGCTTTTAAAACTGCTGGTTGACTTGCTGTTGGTCAACTCCTTTGCCGTATTTACATTACAGCTTCTAACGATTTCATCTTCCAGATTTTCAACCTGTGTGATGCATAGCACCTTAGAAATAGCAGTTTCTCGTTTGAGTAATTCGATATTTTCAAATAAAATGTCCGTGTTGTCTGTATCTGTGTCAAAAACTAATACTGCTGTCGTCCCCTTTTTCAAAGTCTTTAACTGTGCCTGTCTTAATTTATCCTGTATAACATTGCGTTTTATGACTTTTCCGGGGCGGATCAGACGCATATCTGTCTTTAATATCTTTAACAGCTTTTCCTCGCATTGTCCCTCAACATAATATACATAGTTTTTATCTGCCATTACCGAATATCACCTCTCCTAAATATCCAATATATCGTAAATCAAATCCGTTGCCGGTGCCGATGAAAAAAGATCATTTTCTACTGCTGATTTTAATGAATCGGTACTCCTCTTCAAGATTTCACCTGCGTTGATACATTCAATCTTGCTATCTTCTCCATATACCTCTTTTTTCATAAAGGTATATGAATGCTTTGGGAGTTGCATATCCAAAATGTCAGTGTTATGTGTTGTAAAAAACAACTGTGTATCGTCGTCCAAAAGTTCAATCATTACTGATAAAAGTGCTTTTTCAATATCGCTATGTATATACGAAAATTTCTCATCGCAGTAGAAAAAATCACACTTTTTCTCTACCATGCGTGCAATCATAACTGCAATCGCTATCCCCGATTTTGTACCACTGGAAAGCCACCCTATATCCGGAATTTGACCATCCTGAATAATTGCAACATTATTTTTGGTACGAATTGCATATGCTCCTTCAACCTCTGATAATCGATACACCGCAACAATGGAAGGATCCAGTGCGCGTAATATAAAGTCTAATATTCTAATAAAAGTACCGGAATCTTTTGGAGCGCTGAATAATTCCACTGCGCTATCGTCTTCCGGATAGGCAAACGTCCAGCTTAACCCTGTCACCTTTTCAAGCTCCTCTATGTAGTTGTCATACTTTTTCTGTTTTGTTTCCAACAAACGCTTCAAGCAACTTTCATAACTGTCTTTCTTCTGAATTTCCACGGAGCGGACAGATACATCAATATTTTCCCCGGTAAGCTTCTGCCCCTCTTTTGGAGGAGAAATGACTGTATTTACCCGAAATAAATACTTCATATTTGCCACAAAATCAATGCAAAAGGCTGCCTCTTTCGTTTTATCGGAAATAAGTCCGACAATGTCAGCATACTGTTTTTTGTCCATGAAATGGAATATATTCATTAGCATTTTGCCAAATGAAGTTTTTCCGGTTGCATTTGCACCCATCAAGATATTCACTTTTTTGTATCTGAAATTTGTAAAACCGGTCAAAAATTCATTCTCAATGCTTGAATTAACAATTTTCTTAGGATATGACAAATTCATAGCAAAGTTATTGAATGACATAAAATTATCCATTTCTATATTCATTATTATCATCTTTTGCAACCTCCTGTTTATTATTTCGGATTTCACGAAGTAATCTCCTTTCAATATAATACCTCAAGTTTGTTTGAAAATCAACATTTTCCCGTAAATTATAGCATTTCATAGAATTATAACCTCTTTTTTCCTATTCTATTTCATTCCAAATATCGTCTTAATTTCTGATAATTCGCCACTCTTTTTTCATTGCTTTAAATACAAATCGCCCTTATAATATGTATAAAAGTTAAAGGAGGGATAAAATGACTCAAAAACATAAGGAAGCCAGTATGAAATTTATCGAGCATTTTGGATATTACCCAAATCATCCAAATGATATAGATTTTGATCAGGATGCCTATGCAGAGGAACTGTTAAAATGTGTCGAAGATAACTTTGATTATACAATAAAGAAGTATGGAACGGTGCCAAAAACAGAACAGCCTAAACCTGAAATAATTTGGGATTAAATACCACCAGTCGGAGATAACATGGTGGTATTTTTTGTATTACCGCACTTCGATCTGGCACATCTTCATTGCTTCTAAAGCATTCTTATGGCTTTCAGGCGTGACACCGGCGCAGCAATCCTGCAATACAGCAACCGGTACTTCCGGTAAATACGCTTTAACGAGCAATGCATTGGAAATAACACAAATATCCGTACACAGCCCCACCAACGTAATTTCTTCAATGTCTTCCTCAATAGCCAGTCTCTGTAAATAATCTCCCAACTCTTTGGAGCCGAAGGTCATCTTCTCGAACACTTTGTCCTGTGGGCATTTCACCGTCTCGATATCCTCTGCCAGATTCCAACCGTCGGTTCCTTTGATGCAATGTGGCACCGGCAGATTTTTTCCTTCCTGCGTATCCATGTAATCATCAAAATGTGTGTCTTTCGTGTATAAAATCGTTCCTTCAAAGCCCTTAATTGTCTCAATAACGTTAGGTACAATAGCAACCGCTTCTTTCGTGCCAAGTGCACCGTCAATAAAATCATTTTGCATATCTACAACAATTAATACTTTCATAAATTCACTTTTCCTTTCCAACTATATCAAGCTTAAAAAGCTTCTAACGTTCTGTTTATTAACAACTCCAACTTCCCATACCTCAAGTCCTCCACAACCACATATTGCTTATTATGTCAATAACTCAAACTTCCCACACCCGAATGTACGCCAAAGTCCCATAATACTTATTACGGGGTACGTTTACTAACATTTTGTAAGGACAAAATCACTGCAAATATTTTGCCTCCATTCTCGACAAAACGCTCTTCTCTTGACACTCCTCGTCTTGCCGCAGCAATGCTTCCATCGATTTACGCTGTTCTACAGTAAGTGCATTTGAGAGATTTGCCACAATGAAATCCTTTTGTTCTGCCGTCAATAGCATCATTCTGCTTTTCGCACCAAATCCTATGCAAAAACGATGTTGCACGCTATTCGCATAATAAACAACATAGCCTTGTTCCATTAAAAAGTTCTCAGCTCTGATACCTGTCAAATATTCGCCATAGGTCTCCTGTACCAATTTTTGGGCAGATGCCACATGCTGCCAACATTCACAAAATGTAAAAGTTCCATCCCCTGCTAAAAATCCGCATAATTCCATAACATTTCTCCTCCCTGGCAAATCCAGCATCCCCATCTCATTTATTACTTAAGAATTTGTTCTATCTCCTGCAATTCTTCCTCACTAAACTCTAAATGTTCTATACAAGCCGCATTATCAATGATCTGCTGCTTTCTGCTTGCGCCGGCTAGAACTGTGACAACCGCCGGATTATGCAGGCACCAAGACAATGCCATCTGAGAAAGCGTCTGTCCCCGTCGCTCGGCGAGAGTATTTAACTGTTGCAATTTGCTGACCAATTTTTCATTCAATTGTTCTCCAAGCCATGTATTTCCTCTTCCCACACGCGAATCTGTTGGAATCCCATTTAAATATCGGTCTGTTAAAAATCCCTGTGATAATGGAGAAAAGACTGCAAGTCCAATCCCATGCGCCACCGCATATTGATCCAGACCATCCTTTTCCACCTGACGGTTAAGCATCGAATATGACGGCTGATTTGCAATAAACGGCGTCCCTAATTCCGTAAGCAGTTGCTGCATTCTCTCGGTCTGCTCTGCATTATAATTCGAGATTCCCACATACAATGCTTTGCCCTGGCGAACAATCTGATCCAACGCATGTGCCGTCTCCTCAAGCGGAGTATCCGGGTCAAAAACATGATGATAAAAAATGTCGACGTAATCCAATTTCATCCGTCGTAAACTTTGATCCAAGGAAGCGATCAAGTATTTGCGAGAACCATTTCGATCGCCATATGGTCCGTCCCACATCTCATAACCCGCCTTCGTTGAAATGCAAAGTTCATCACGAAATTCACGCATTCCTCGGTCTAATATCCGCCCAAAATTTTCCTCTGCACTTCCATTATAAGGATTCCCATAATTATTCGCCAGATCGAAGTGTGTAATCCCCAGATCAAACGCAGTATGTACCATTTCTTCCATATCGCTGAAACGACCCTGATGCCCAAAATTCTGCCATAACCCCATAGACACTTTAGGCAGTTTTAACCCGCTGCGGCCACAGCGCGAATAGATCATTTTGTCATATCTCCTATCACTCGGCAAATACATTTACAATTTCCTCCTATTCCAAAAATCACACCATAACGTCACAATTCTCTTTCAGTGTATCATATATTTTACATAGAATCTATCCCAATCATTTTTTCCATAACAAACACGACGTACTCATCTTAGGAGTTCCCCGGAAATTCCATTAGGCATAGAAATCCTGTGCCGTTATTTATGACCGTATGCATACAAACTGCAAGCAAATAGAAAATATATTTTCCTGCAGATCTGCTGTGATCTGTCCATTCATCTGTTCTACAAGCTGACGTGCAATTGCCATTCCAAGTCCGCTCGACGTGGTACTCCTCGCCAGATCTGCCTTATAAAACCGTTCAAATATCCGCTCCACATCAATATATTCCGGGTGCATCACTTCATTTTGTACAAGCAGGCATGCCTCTCCCTCCTGCTCTGACAAAACGATCTTTACATGTCTGCCACCATGTTCCCATACATTTTTAATCACATTTTGCAGCACTCTGCGCATTGCCTGATCATTGCCAAGCACCCATAATGCGCCCTCCTCAAGCTGTAATTGCGGTTCCATCTGTTGTTTTTGCCACTCATTATAATACGAAAACAAGGCTTCTTTGACCAATGCTCCAAAATCGCATTTTGTCAAAGGAACCTCATAACTTCTGCTTTCCAATTTTGTGTAAGTAAACAACTCTTCTAACATATCCCGCAACGCATGAATGCGTTCTTGAATAATTTGCAAATAACGTGTTCGCTCCTTTGCATCCTCTGTATCCTCCAACAACTGAAAATACCCATCCAAGGAGGTTAGCGGTGTGCGAATGTCATGTGACAGATTGGTATACGTCTGCACAAGTCTTTTCTCCTTTTGCACCCACTCCTGCCTGTTGCTGCGCTGCTTTTGCAAGATCTCATTCAATGAATCCGTTAATTTGCCAATCCCCAATATACGAATATCACTGACCAATATCCCATCACTTTGCTTGTCCTGCACAAACCGGAGTTGTTCCTCCAGCTTGCGCATCTGCCACCGCACCTTGACCAACAAATAGGACATTACCACCAACGCGGACAACGATACTGCCACATACCACGTCATACCAAATCCCTCTTTTCTATCTGTATTATATTTATCAAAGACATCACTACGAAATAGCCGACCACTAACAAGCACACATTGCGAATTTCTGTTGCAGTCATGTCAATCTGCAATGTTTTCATTTTGCTCGTCAGCAAATACGGCTGCAGGTCTACACTTCTGTCAAACAATTTCTTTATCACCGCAGAAATCCCCATACAGGCAACCGGTGCCACCCCCATGATCAAACACATTCCCAATGTCATGCTAAATGCCATACTTCGAATAAGCATTGCGATCGTCATACAAAGGATCAAAAAAACATACTGCAATGCCATTCCCAGTAAAATCTCCGGCAAATATTTTGTCACATCACCCCATTTTATATAATGAAATGTTTTGTATACCGCAATGCTCTGCACAGCCAAGCTGATCAGATCAAATACGACTGTATATATCGCCATGGCGATCCACTTTGCATACACAAGGTGACGCCTATGTTCCATCTGCCCGCCAATATTTTTGATATATCCATTTTTGATATCTAACATCACAAACATTATCGCAAAAATAAGCGCCATCATTGTCAAAATACCCGATTTCAAATGCAATAAAAACATAGCTAAGACTTCTACTGACTCTGCATCCATCTCGCTGGTGTCCTCGGAAATACCAAAAAATATTGTAGCGTTATTATCGTTCGCTGACTCTATTTCCAGATTTGCCTGATTCTTTTTCTTCGCTTTACTTGCCTGCAGACCATCTTTGTTCTGCTGTCCCGAAACATTCCCCTCTGATGCACTTTGTTCCTGTCTCGAAATATTCCCCTCTGATGCACTTTGTTCCTGTCTCGCAGCCTTCATATCATCACAGTTAAACTCTGTTGTCATAAAAACCAAGCCGATCATAATAATACTGATCACCCAAAAAGATCTCATCCGAAATATTTTATATAATTCCATGCGAATACTATTCCACATATTATTGCTCCTTTCACCGACAACCTATTTTTCTGCTGTCATATTCAAAAAATAACGTTCCAATTCTTCCTGGTAAATCCGTAATTCCCTCGGAAACACCCCCGCTTCAACCAACTGTGCATTGATCTGCGCGCTATCCTCCAACCGTTCATACAAATACAAATGGTTGACATCGATCATCTCATAACGAGTTATTCCCAGTTGATCCAAAATCGGCATCGCCTGCTCCGGCTGATCTAATGTAAGTTCCAATCGTTTGCTGCATTGCTGTATCAACTGTTCCTGCGAAATCTCCTGTAGTAACACACCATTGTGAATAATCCCAAAATCCGTACACAACTTTGATAATTCTTCCAAGATATGGCTGGAAATCAATATTGTAATATTTCGTTCCTCAGACAAACGCTGCAACATATCACGGATCTCCACAATGCCTTGCGGATCCAACCCATTGATCGGCTCATCTAACACCAAAAAATCCGGGTTGCCTACCAAAGCCAAAGCAATACCAAGCCGCTGTTTCATACCAAGCGAAAAATGCTTTGTCTTTTTGCGCCCGGCATGTACCAGACCGACTAATTCCAACAATTCTTCTGCATATTTTTTATCACAAATTCCAAACAACTCTGCCTTAATCATAAGATTGTCCTGCGCTGACATATTCGGATACAATCCCGGCTGCTCAATAAGGCATCCCACTCTCGACCGTACTTTCGCTAATGATTTTCCGGAACAGCCAAATATCTCATACTCGCCAGCAGTTGGGTCCGCTAATCCCGCGATCATCTTTAAAACCGTCGTTTTGCCTGCACCATTCCTGCCGATAAATCCATATATCGCGCCCCGCCGTATGTGCATATCCACGTGGTCAACTGCAACATGTTTGCCAAACTGCTTCGTCAAACCTCTCGTTTTCAATAACATTTTTCTATTGCCTTCGCTCATATTCATCCTTTCTGTGCTCTCTCTTGTTTTACATAGACTATCATAACTGCCATTTCCGAATATATCGCTAAGAAATAGTAAAGAAATAGTAAAGATTTATAAATGCGCGACCATACAATAACCGATTCCCCATACTGTTTGTATATATTCCTGCTCTGTAATTTTCTTAATCTTTTTGCGAATATTGCTGATATGAACATCCAATGTTTTGGTTTCCCCCATATACTCCTCCTGCCAAGCATAAGTAAACACTGCCTCTTTACTAAATACCTGCCCCGGATGTTCCAATAACAATTCCAAAATTGCAAATTCCTGTCGCGTCAAGTGTCCCAATTCTTGACCATCAATCATCACCCGATGCGTTTCCTTATCCAAATCCATCCCTCGACATTTTAAATGCGTGGACTCTTCACCTGCGCCATGCTGCAAATGTCTCAATTGAATCTGCACTCTGGCAATAACTTCCTTCACGTCAAAAGGCTTTGTCATATAATCATCTGCACCACTTGTCAACAGATCCAATTTTTCTTCCATCTCGCCTTTTGCCGTCAACACAATGACCGGCACATTACTTGTTTGGCGGATCTGCTGCAGCACTTCTTCGCCTGATAATCCCGGCAACATAAGATCCAGCAAGATCAACTGACATTCATTGTGTTCTAACCACAACAAAGCCTCTGTCCCAGAAAACGCCTGACTACAGGCATACCCCGCCTTGCCAAGCGCTTCCTTCAATAAATTATTAATATGTAAATCGTCTTCCACGGTCAAAATAGTATACATTTTTCTCTCCAATATTACCCAATCAGCAAGCTGCCTTCCTCTTTTAACCAGCGTTCGCATTTTTTATAATCCGGCATCACCTTTGCCACTTCTGCCCAAAACTGCTTCGAATGATTCATGTATTTGCGGTGACATAATTCATGCACCACAACATAATCCAGCACTTCCGGCGGTGCTAACATCAACAAACAATTAAAGTTCAAATTACCATTGCTGCTGCAACTGCCCCAACGGGTTCTCTGATGACGGATCGTAATGCGTCCATAAGTCACACCCATCCGGGCCGCATAATGCGCCACGCGCTTTGGCACCACCTCAACCGCCTGCTCTGCAAGCTCATGAATTTTACTGTCCGATAAATGGTACCTTGCCTTAGCCGCCATTCGCACTTTATTTCGCTGCACCATCTTTGCATAATTTTCTTCCAGCCAGCTTTGTTTCTCGTTCAAAAATCGAACAATGTCCCGCTTCGGCATCCGATTTGGCACACGTAACACCACCCGGCAGTCTTTTTTGATCTCCAATGAAATCGTTTTACGCCGGGAGCGGACAATTTGCACCGGAATATTCCCTATTTGATACATCATAAGCCGATATTCCTTTCTTCCTTTAACCTCTCATTTCACCTACTCAAACTTCCCATACCTCAAATCCGCCGCGACCACATATTGCTTATTATGTCAGCATTAAAAAACTATTTTGCAGCCAATATATTAAATTGTTCTGTCATCAAAGAACTAAGATAATTGCCGAAGAACGCAGAGTTTTTATGTGATTTCTTATTTTGTTATGTCTCTGATCACGTGCACATATTCAATATGCGGTTGAATCTGGCGAAGCGCTTTATATTGTGGAGCCTCTTCTTTCTGCAATGTATCCAGTGCAAGTTGATACACTCGATGTTCATTCGCCCACCACACGATATATTCCAGTAATTGGTAAGATTCCTGTTCGGAAATGTTGTTACGGATCCCTTGCAAAACCCGGATTCCCACGCTGTCTCCTTGGGGAAGCAGACAGTCCAATAACCGTTCCAGCTTAAATCCACTCACATCTGCCTGCAAATCCATCTTCTCACCGCGCAATTGACAGGAAAATCTGTCGATCGTCAAAACGCTCTCGTCTTCTTTCCCATCTGTACCTGCAACGCCTGCCAGCCAATGATTGACCGCCTCCGTCGCTTCACGAGATAAATTACGATTGACCGCCGGGACACTAAGCACATTCAATGCAAGCTGCAATTCTGCCTGGCATGGTATTCTCTTAACCAAAGAGCCCGCAACCTTTTTGAACATTTTCTTAGGACCGGATTCCTCCGGCCGATACTTCTGTATCTGCTCTGCAACAAAACATTGCAGCCCTTTTGCATCATACGAGGAAATCTGCACCTCAACCTTCAATCGCTCTTCCATGAAATCATGCCTCCTCTTCCGGATAAACAATTCCCCACTCGCGGCGCAAACTTGTCATGATCTCCATGACCTCTTCCGTATACTCTGCATATATGTGCGATGTATCTCCTTGGATCGCCATTTCCATATCCTGCAATTCATACATAAGTGCATCCTCATGCGCACCGGCACGCACTGTCTCCTTCGTTCCGTCAACATAAGTGATCACCGCTTCCTCTGCGCGCGGATACTCCATGATCTCAATATAACCTTTTTCGCAGGAAATCATTCCCCTTTTGGGCTGCTTCGAATGCAAACTCAATGCCACTGTTGCCATTTGCGCTTCTGCATTTTTGAGTACGAAAACCGATGACTCGTCCACTCCGGTCGGTGCCGGATTATACTGCGAAAGCACGACGTCCGGTTTAGACTCCATAAACCACCGCACAAACGACAAAGCATATACACCGATATCAAGCATCGCACCGCCGGCAAGATTACGATTGAAAAATCGATTTTGCATATCGTATTCCTTAAAACTGCCAAAGTTCATCGTTATAAGATTCACCTTGCCAAGACGTCCGGAAGCCAAAATCTCACGTAATTTACGATACAGCGGCATATGATAGATCGTCATTGCCTCCGCCAAGATCAGCTTCTTTTCCTTTGCTAACGCACGTACTCGTTCCAGCTCTGCGCTATTTAATGTGATCGATTTCTCCGCCAAAACATGCTTGCCGCCACGTAAGGCTTTCTCCATAAACGGCAAATGCGTATTGTGGGGCGTTGTAATGTATATCACGTCCACATCCGGATCGGTAAACATTTCCTCAAAATCATCATACACTTTCTCGATCCCATACTTCTCAGCAAACGCAACAGCTTTCGAGTGCGTGCGGTTGCCCACCGCATAAATGTTGCGTCCACCCTTTGCCAACGCAGCCGCCATCTCATTTGCAATCACGCCTGTCCCAAGAACCGCCCACTTAATCTCTTCCATAAGTTCTCTCTTTCCTTTGAATCCTCAATGTATGTTGTGGCATCAGTCACCACAGACACTGCAACATCAGTCACCGCCGTTACTGAGTACAGCCACCACTTTCCCATTCTTCATATAAATTTCACCGGCATATCCACCATTGTAATACTTGCCGACATTCTCTATCTGTGAATAATAAATCTTTAACTCCTTCATGTACTTCTTGACCGATTTCTTGGACACACGACGATATTTTCGTTTCTCCCCATCTAACGGAAACAATACATCTGTGTAATAAAATCGGCATTTCTTCGATAACTTCAACGTGATCTTTTTCTTCAAAAAATAAGGATCGGCACTGTCGAAATATCCTTTTTGCGGACGAACCACAATGCGCTTACCCGTCATCTTCACAATTTGATATTGCGTAGCTTCATCCTTGCGATTGGTTCCTTTCGTATAATGCTTCTTTCCCTTCGTAAGCGATGCCTCCCGATACACTTTCACACCCTTCTTGTACATAAACATCTTGTACGCAGATGCAGAAGCTTCCGCTCCAACTGTTGTCACACAAATACATGCGATCACCAGCATTGTCAAAATCTTAGAAATTTGCTTATTCATGGTGAACCTCCATTCTCCCAGATCCGCTTAGTGTGAATCCAAGGGCATACTGTTTGCTTTGTTGTTTGTTCTATTATTGTGTGGATCGTACGAAAATCCATACACAGTAATTATAGTTATATTTTAACAGGCAGGTGGGGAATTGGCAAATGAACATGAGTACTAATAAACGCTATTGATTATTATTTTTAGAAAGTTGTTTCTGCAATGCAGCAATTTGTTTCTTTAAATCTTCATTCTCGGAAATAAGTCCATTTAGGACAGTATCATTTTCCTTTAGCTTTTCTTCTTGTGACAACGATTTTTGCCGAAGCTGATTGTAGTCATAGTAGAAACTGGGAAAATATTTTTGTATAACTAACTGTTCAATCTGCTTATATGTATCAGAATCTGGAGACAGTCTGCCATTCTGTTGATAAAGAATGCGGTTGATACTGACTGTTCGGATATCATTCAGTTTCAGTACAGAATCATGATTAATAAATGAAAATTCACTTGACTTCAATAAAAACATATCACTTTTGGAATTAGGATTATCTGTAGGATGATAGACATCAGTATGTTTCGCAGCAACATAAGAAAAAATCGGTAGAACATAAAGCAGTTTCTGCTTTACACCAATGACCAGACCTCTGTGCTCATAGGACATTTCAGGTTTATAATTCTTACCAAACTCAAACTGGTAGATTTCACCCTTTTTTACCTGCCTGTGTCGGAATTGTCTTGTTCTATTATCCGCCCAGCGAAAATCAGATACTGAAAAACGATCAAGTTCATTGCTGGTGAAGTTATTACAGATGATTATTTCATTGGTTTTATTTTGTGCTTTCAGATATTCGTTCAATGTCCCGCCTCCTTAATTTTATAGAAAAAAAGGGTACGGCGCTAACCATACCCTACTCTGGCAAGCCAGAGAGACCTCGTCGGTCAAATTATCCTTTCAATGGTGGCTTCGTCAGCCAAAAAACACTTGTTATCAAGTGTGCAAATGCAGTCTTTGTATTTCTGCTTACATATATTATACACATTTTTTATAAAAAATCTACTGGTAAAATTGACAAAATATTCTCACATATTCCCTGTGAAATATGTTGGTTCCTATCATATAAACATAATATCAACTTCAAATACCAGCCATCTGATATCCTGCGGACACTCACCCTCTATCAATAAATCACACCACGAAAAACTTGATATCCCTGCATTGGACTTTTCATAAGTATTACATCAACGTATTTCACGCTATTTTTTTGTGGAAAAAACACCTTAAATTTAACTTGAGGCTCTCCAAAACTATTCTTCTTAACACTTACGACTCCTTGATTCGTCCAGCCAGTGGAATACTTTGCATATGATGTCTTAAGTATTGCCTCCCCAAGGCCAGCTTCTGCAATTGCAACTACCTCGTTTTCATCAAAATCATTCTGTGAGCTGCTATCTGAATTTGATGAATTATTATTGCCATTGTCGCTCGACGAAGTATCGTTTGTGGTGTCCGTGTATTGATCTTCTTCATATCCCGGCAAACGATCATTTTCCCGAATATCCTGCAACGACTTTGGCAAATACGTATACTCCTCGTATGCATAACCATCCTGTTGTCTTGCATCAATCGCATAATGCGAAACATATCCGGGAACATTCATTTCATGATGCCAATCTATATATATTTTCTTCGGATTATCCATATAATAGTAATATATGGTTGTAAAGCAGCCATCTGTGGTCGCTGTGTATATTCCGTACCTTTTTCCTCCACGTTCATATTTTGTAATAGTAAGTTTCTTTTGCGTAGTATACTCTACCCATGTTCCATAAAAATACTTCTTTAAAATCTGCTCTGTTTCCGATGCTGTTAAGTACCGTAAATCTTCCGTCAAAAGATACTCCCCTTCCTCTACCCCCTTCTTAAAACGGGCATACTTCTGCTTAGTGTAAATATTAGCCACCACTTTTTTCACAGCTTTTGTATTTCCTAATTGTTTACAAATGCTTAATGCTGCATCGTATTTCTTTTGTTTAACTAATTTTTTTGCAATTTTCTATAAATAATCACTTGTCTGTTCATAATTAAGAGTTTTTGTAAAATATTGCGCCGCATTTTGGTATTTTTTCTGTGTATACAAATAACTCCCCTGCTTGTAATCGCACTCTGTCGCAACTTCCGCAGCCACATTCTGATCTGTTAATGATGCAATTAATGCACGCGCTCCTTCAAAATCATTTTGATTCATTTTATCCAATATCTGTCCATACTGGCATTGCAAAATCAACGTATCCTTATCATCAATCTGCAATTGGTCTATATCTGATGCTTTCAGCAGTGTTAATGCTTTTTCATAATCTCCTCCCTGCATCGCATCACTAATCATCAATGCATAACTTTGAGAAGCCTTGCTTAATGAATCACTATATTTACCCAATGCCTTAAAACCGTCATATGCTTCTTGATATTTTTGCGCATCATATAATTTCTGCGCTGCCTGATACTGTTCTTTTTGCGTTGGTGTATTTGTTTTACTCTGATTATTACCACATGAACAGCAAAAGATGCTAATACAGAATATTGCTAACAATAATAGTCCCTTTTTCTTCATCATATCGTCCTCCCTTAAAAATAAATTATTATTTATTTTTAATGTAACATTTATTTGTATATTTTATTTTCAATTCCTTTCCACGCAAGCGCTTTGTCCTGATTTACGCCTTTTATAGGAACTAATTATCCGATTGTCATTGTTCTAATTATAGAATATAATATTTTTATTATATCAACTTCCATTATGGTACATGATACAAGCTATAGAAAGTATGGTGGAATCAATGAAACACAATTATTATGATTCAACAATTTTATACTATAATCGCAATGCTGCTGAGTTTTGCGACAACACAGTCAACGCAAATATAACTCAAATTCAGGATTTGTTTCTTTCCAAACTCGAAAAGAATTCTTACATTCTGGATTTTGGTTGTGGATCAGGTCGAGACACGAAATACTTCCTCGAACTCGGTTTTCATGTAGATGCCGTTGATGGTTCTGAAGAACTCTGCCGGCTGGCAGAAAAATATACGGGAATCGAAGTGAAACAAATGTATTTTCAAGAACTATCCGAAATCGATAAATACGATGGCATTTGGGCGTGTTCATCAATTTTACATTTGCCGCACAATGAACTGACTGACGTGCTGAAGAAAATGACCAAAGCCCTAAAACAAGGAGGGGTTATATACACATCATTTAAGTATGGCACTTTCGAAGGAATAAAAGATGGAAGATATTTTACATATATGACAAAAAAATCCTTTGATATTTTTATTCAAGAATTTAAAGAATTAACGATAGAAGAAGAATGGATTACTGCTGATGCCAGACCAGGAAGAGGTGATGAAAAATGGCTCAATTTAATTTTACGAAAAAGCTAGACATTGACGAAACGCAAATAGAACAGACCGACGTCATGACCGGTGACAATAATAGAAACCGCTATTTATATTACCAGTTAAAATTAAGTATGTTACATGCTAAGAAAATTGATATTATCGTTTCTTTTCTCATGGAGTCCGGAGTCAGGCTCATTTTAAATGACCTAAAAACAGCTCTTGACAGGGGTGTGCAGATCCGGATCTTAACCGGAAATTATCTCGGAATTACGCAGCCCTCAGCCTTATATCTATTAAAAAACGAACTTGGAAATCGCGTAGACATGAGATTCTATAACGACAAACATCGTTCATTCCATCCGAAAGCATACATTTTTCATTACGAAAATTACGAAGACATATATATTGGTTCTTCCAACATATCACGCAGTGCCCTCACTTCCGGAATTGAATGGAATTATCGTCTTAACAGCCAGGACAACCATAAAGATTTTGTGTTATTCTATGACACATTTCAGGATTTGTTTGAAAATCACTCTATCATAATTGATGATAATGAATTGAAACGATATTCAAAAAATTGGCATAAGCCGGCTGTATCCAAAGATTTAGCAAGATATGATGCTGTTGAGGATAATTCCGATACGCCGGTAAGAAAACTATTCCAGCCAAGGGGTCCACAGATCGAAGCCTTGTACGCCTTAGCAGATAGCAGGTCAGAAGGCGCCACAAAGGGGTTAGTCCATGCCGCTACGGGCATTGGAAAAACGTATTTGGCAGCATTTGATTCTGCTAAATACCAGAAAGTCTTATTTGTTGCACACCGAGAAGAAATATTAAAGCAAGCTGCCATATCATTTAGAAATGTCAGACAATCAAACGACTACGGATTCTTTTATGGTAAGCAGAAAGATAAAGATAAGTCTGTAATATTTGCATCTGTTGCCACGCTTGGCAGGAGTGAATATCTGACGGAGAATTATTTTGCCCCGGATTATTTTGATTACCTGATTATTGATGAATTTCATCATGCAGTAAATGATCAATATCAGAGAATAATAAATTATTTTAAGCCCAAGTTTTTGCTAGGTCTTACAGCAACACCGGAAAGATTGGACGGCAAAGACATTTACGAAATATGCGACTACAATGTTCCATATGAAATTTCATTAAAAGAAGCTATTAATAAAGGGGTTCTTGTTCCTTTTCATTACTATGGCATATATGACACTGTTGATTACTCCTCTATTCACTTGGTAAGGGGCCATTATGATGAAAAACAACTCGACAAAGCCTATATAGGAAATAAAGATCGTTATGACCTGATATATAAATATTATAAAAAATACCCTTCAAAGAGAGCGTTGGGTTTTTGTTGTTCTCGAAAACATGCAAATGAAATGGCTAAAGAATTTTGTGCCCGAGGTATAGATGCTGTGGCTGTATATAGTAATACCAACGGTGAACCTTCTGAAGAAAGAAATATCGCTATACAGAAGTTGAAAAGCCAGGAAATTAAAGTGATCTTTTCCGTTGATATGTTCAATGAAGGTGTTGACATACCAGATCTTGATATGGTTATGTTTTTAAGACCCACAGAATCTCCTGTTGTCTTTTTACAGCAATTAGGACGCGGACTTAGGATCAGCAAAGGAAAAACATACCTAAATGTGCTTGACTTCATAGGAAATTACGAAAAAGCCGGACGGGTACCTTTGTTGTTAACAGGCGGAGGAGATTCTAATAAGAACGCTCCAACCGATCTTTCCAGCATAGAATATCCAGATGACTGTATTGTAGATTTCGATATGCGCTTAATTGACCTATTTAAGAAATTAGATCAAAAATCCCTTACGGCAAAAGAGCGGATAACACATGAATTTTATCGCGTTAAAGAAAAGCTCGATGGCAAGATTCCTACACGTATGCAATTATTCACCTATATGGATGATGATGTTTACCGATATTGCATAACGCATGCCAAAGAAAATCCATTCCGGCATTATTTGGAATTTTTGGAGAAGTTGCACGAGCTCTCTGAGACAGAGGAAACACTTTGCTCAGGTTTGGGCAAGGACTTTCTGACATTAATTGAAACAACAGATATGCAGAAGGTCTATAAAATGCCTATTCTTTATAGCTTTTTTAATCATGGGAATGTACGATTAGCTGTCAAGGATGACGAAGTTCTTGCAGCATGGAAAGACTTTTTTAATACCGGCAAAAACTGGAAAGATTTTGCCGCGGACATTACATATGATGAATACAAATCTATAACAGATAAGCAACATTTGCGCAAAGCCAAAAGCATGCCTATTAAATATTTGAAGGCTTCGGGAAAAGGTTTCTTTGTCGAAAAAGACGGCTTTGCACTTGCAATTAGAGATGACCTAAAAGATATCGTAAAAAACGATGCTTTTATAAAACATATGCATGATATTTTGGAATACAGAACCATGGAATATTACCGCAGGAGATATCTGGAGAGAATATAAGCTCGAATCCCAGAAAGACGGTATCCAAGATCGCGAGCAGGATCTAAGTCTTTGCTCGCGATCAAGAATACCGTCCTCTATGTCATCACACTATTACTATAATCAATGTCAAAAATCATAAAAAATCATCAAAATCATCAGGATCCAAACCTGCGTCATCCAAAGCCTCGAGTCTTTCCTCCTCATCCATTAACCGAAAATCATCCGGATCAATATCAGCATTCAGTAAATCTATTTCCAGTCCATCATGAAATTCCTCATCCACATCGCCGTCAAGACCACTTTCCAGCCCAAACGACCCCGAGGTCGGACCCAAACCTCCGATTCCAGCATTCATTTCACGTTCCTCATCATTCGTACACATAAGATCGTCTGCAAGCAGGCTCTCAACTTCATCAACATGACCGTCCCCGTCCAAATCTTCCCAACCAAAAAAATCCATAGTATTCTACCTACCTTTCCCTGTTAATCAGAACATTGATTTTCCTCGATTTCCTCAAATATTTTATCCATCTTTGTTCTTTTCTTAAAATTGCGCAACATCTTCTTATCATGTCTCACAATATAACTGACCACTTCACGAAAGTCCTTCGTTTCCAATTCCTGGTCGTGATAATTTTCAGCAAATTTCTTGTGTGTTTTCTGTGCTGTCCCCTTCGCCCATCGATAATTCTCGTGGCGTAGATTGACAACCTCATCTCCTCGCAAAAATATGTTCCAACGTCCACATGCTGAGCGAATAAAAACTACATTGTCTGTTATATTATATATAAGCTCATAACGGTCACATATTTCTCTAATCTCATCGTCAGTAAGCATGATACATCACCTCCTCACGATTCCATCTACTTATAAATTATAGCACAAAAGCGGACGGAATTTTTTATAATTTTGTTATCCACTTTGCCATCCATTATTTCATCAATCTCCCGCCTCACTTCAAAAGCTTTCTTATCTCCTTCTCATTCTGCTTGGTAAAATCAGAAAGTTCATAGGAACGTATACGTTCCTTAACCAGATTCGGAATGACGAAACCATTTTTTACAAGTGTTGCAAGTCGATTTATTACAGTCTTATTTGTAACCTTAAGCTCTTTGCTGACTTCGATCGGCGTGAACTCTCTTTTATAGTTCTTCATGAGCAGCAAGAGCAATTCCTTCTCTTTCCCTTTTAGATATGAAAGGCTTCCTTCCAATTCTTCGTTGTTTGAACTCTCCGACAATTCGCAAACCTTATTTGAGTATAGCAGCACCATGTGAAGGAAATAATTGATCCAAATCTCAGGATGCGGAGGATTCTCTCGTCCCGAATAATACAGTGCAGGCAGCCCCATCTGGATTGATTCATAGTATTCATCAATATCATATGCGAAGTACTCTTCTAATGAGCCAATTCCGTTAAAACCATATCCGTTGATATCTAAAATATATCCCGAGAGCAGCCTTGCGGTCCGCCCATTTCCATCTTCAAATGGATGAATTGTTACAAGCTGATAATGCACTACAGCTGCAATTATGAGCGGATGATCATCTGTTTCATTCACATATTCCACCAATTCATCCAACAGATCCGATATATCAATATATTCCGGAGGAATATAATCAGGATTCCCTGTTTGTGAATCATATACCGCAAATAATACTCCGGGGGGCATTGGTCCTCGAAGTCCGATTTTTTCTTTTGAAGCTCCCTTTTCAACATACTTCTGTACATCCAATATCAGTTTCTTGGAAAACCTCTCCTTCTTTGCCGCTTTCTCTTCCAAATAATTCAGTGCCAGGAAATAATTACGAACCTCCTGCTCCGGTTTAAGATAGTGTTTTCGTTCATCGCTATCTATAACCTCATCCACCTGCTTCTCCGATAAAGGATTTCCCTCAATTTTAGTAGATGCATAGGAACTTTTCTTCTTTGAAATTTTCCGCAACTTACTTGCTACCGCAATAGGCAACGAAACCTCTGATGCTTTATACCTGTTTTTATCTATCTCCGTAATATACTTTAATATTTCATTTGACAAAGTTACTTTAATCATAAAAAAGCACCCTCCTGATACGTATATTATATCAAACATCAATTAGCCTTTTATCAAACTCACAAATCCGCTCTTTCAGAACTTATTCGCTTGTTTCACAAGCTTATTTGCTCGTTAATGATCCAAGAAAAACAACTGTCTGCTTCGCATCCGCTTGTTTTTCTCTGAGGCTCATTATATCACGAGAGTGCTAATTTTTCCATTAAAATTACACTATTTTTTCACTATTTTACATTTCTACAGTAAGCGCCTAATCTGCCCACGGATTGCACCCCTCACAAATCCATGCCATAATCGGAGTGTCTAAAATTAAAAACGATCACTCCAACAATCGTGAAGTTTCTCATTCAATGCTGGAGACGTTTACTACAACACCAACATTATCTTCCACAAGTTCTCCTGCTATACGAAGCCATCTTTTATATATTCAATTGTTCCTATAGCATGAGTGTTAACATTAACAACACGCATGCCAATAAGCCTGCTCGTATCCATCTTCTCACCTCTTTACAATAGTTCCTTCAACTTCATCATTTCATCCTCAGTCAAAGTTACACCTTTTCCCATTTTCTCATGTTCCGGTGCCCAGTCTCTGTAACCAATGGTAAATACGCCATTGCTAAAGTATATTTGAGCACCATACATTTCTACATCATTCTCAAACTGCTGGCTGACTTCATCTATGAGAACAAAGGTTTGAGCACCATACATTTCTACATCATTCTCAAACTTAGAAAACCATCTTCTGGAACAAAAAGAAAGTTTGAGCACCATACATTTCTACATCATTCTCAAACTGATCAGTCAGACCAAATATATCTTCTTTCGTTTGAGCACCATACATTTCTACATCATTCTCAAACTAGCGAGGAGGGATATTATGAATATTGATTGTTTGAGCACCATACATTTCTACATCATTCTCAAACGGATCACGCAAAATCAGATGCAGTCATTTTGTTTGAGCACCATACATTTCTACATCATTCTCAAACGCAGTCATGCAATATCATGTAATCTTGTTCGTTTGAGCACCATACATTTCTACATCATTCTCAAACTGAGAAAGTGCAAAAAGGGCAACTGGCTTCGTTTGAGCACCATACATTTCTACATCATTCTCAAACAACCGAGTACTAAAAGACAAGAATACTTCTGTTTGAGCACCATACATTTCTACATCATTCTCAAACTGGCGTACGTTTTAGACTTGTACGAAAACAGTTTGAGCACCATACATTTCTACATCATTCTCAAACGGGGCGTGACGCTGGCAAGTCGTATGCTATGTTTGAGCACCATACATTTCTACATCATTCTCAAACTCCTTTTCTTGGAATGATGGGTTTAATTTTGTTTGAGCACCATACATTTCTACATCATTCTCAAACAACTACCAAATAAGCTAGAAACGTATGACAGTTTGAGCACCATACATTTCTACATCATTCTCAAACACGGTATTCCATGTTGATAATATAGTAATAGTTTGAGCACCATACATTTCTACATCATTCTCAAACACACTTGCACATCTAAAACGGAAACAGTGCGTTTGAGCACCATACATTTCTACATCATTCTCAAACGTTACGACTTCACAACAGATGCTAGAATCCGTTTGAACACCATACATTTCTACATCATTCTCAAACAATACTACCATTTTATCCAACTGAAATAATGTTTGAGCACCATACATTTCTACATCATTCTCAAACATCATGGCAATCATGGTTGGTGTATCTTTGGTTTGAGCACCATACATTTCTACATCATTCTCAAACCATAGTTTCAATCCTTTCTAAATTGGTAAAGTTTGAGCACCATACATTTCTACATCATTCTCAAACGTTGATGTCAATAATTACACCGTCACTCCAGTTTGAGCACCATACATTTCTACATCATTCTCAAACGGAGAAGTGTTGGAAAACGGATAGTAAGAGTTTGAGCACCATACATTTCTACATCATTCTCAAACATTACACTACTCCACTTGAGAGCGGAGAGCGTTTGAGCACCATACATTTCTACATCATTCTCAAACGGCTGATATGCAGGAAAAACCATGGGGACGGTTTGAGCACCATACATTTCTACATCATTCTCAAACCCTTGATATTTAGAGTTGCAGTCTCGCCACGTTTGAGCACCATACATTTCTACATCATTCTCAAACTGCAGGCGTGGACGGTTCGTTTTCGTCAAAGTTTGAGCACCATACATTTCTACATCATTCTCAAACCACGTACCACGCCGTGAGAAATACTGAACTGTTTGAGCACCATACATTTCTACATCATTCTCAAACTCAAACGGACTCTGTTGCTCGATCACGTTTGTTTGAGCACCATACATTTCTACATCATTCTCAAACACAAACGCAGACATAGTGGTTTCATTTGTGGTTTGAGCACCATACATTTCTACATCATTCTCAAACAGAGCGTTGCGCCATTTTGCAGTTGGTTCTGTTTGAGCACCATACATTTCTACATCATTCTCAAACCGCTTGTTTATCTATGTTCACAATGTCAATGTTTGAGCACCATACATTTCTACATCATTCTCAAACCGCGCCGATAATCTCATTTTTGAAAGAGTTGTTTGAGCACCATACATTTCTACATCATTCTCAAACTTTGGCATTAGCGATTGATTTTGTTTCAATGTTTGAGCACCATACATTTCTACATCATTCTCAAACAATACTGGCGTGAAGTGCTATTTGACTATGGTTTGAGCACCATACATTTCTACATCATTCTCAAACGCTATTTCTCCGGTGTAAGAAAAAATCTTAGTTTGAGCACCATACATTTCTACATCATTCTCAAACTTTGTATTACGTGTTATTCTAGTAAACACAGTTTGAGCACCATACATTTCTACATCATTCTCAAACTTAAGGTGTCCGGGAAAAAGTTATGAAAGAGTTTGAGCACCATACATTTCTACATCATTCTCAAACTTGTAATCAGTGCTTACTTCTTCCAAGGTAGTTTGAGCACCATACATTTCTACATCATTCTCAAACGCAACATGCTAATATCACACTCTAAATCATGTTTGAGCACCATACATTTCTACATCATTCTCAAACTTGTACGTTTTCTCGATAGTGTATTCTTTTGTTTGAGCACCATACATTTCTACATCATTCTCAAACACTGGGCTGATAAAGACGAGTAAACGCACTGTTTGAGCACCATACATTTCTACATCATTCTCAAACCAAACACCGGACGTTTAATAGGATATGTGCGTTTGAGCACCATACATTTCTACATCATTCTCAAACTATGAACATACGAAAGATAATACACTGTATGTTTGAGCACCATACATTTCTACATCATTCTCAAACAGCCATTGTAGGGATTGGATTCGTTTCTTTGTTTGAGCACCATACATTTCTACATCATTCTCAAACGAAGGTCGGAGCCAGCGTGCTGGTCGTTCAGTTTGAGCACCATACATTTCTACATCATTCTCAAACCATATACCACGCCAAGCACGTTTTTCAGAGTTTGAGCACCATACATTTCTACATCATTCTCAAACACACTTAACTCCATGATACATATTGAACTCGTTTGAGCACCATACATTTCTACATCATTCTCAAACGAAAGAATATAATTCGTTTGCTGATTATGCGTTTGAGCACCATACATTTCTACATCATTCTCAAACGGATTCAAAACTTATGATACGCTAACCGTCGTTTGAGCACCATACATTTCTACATCATTCTCAAACAGCGGTTGTTGGCATAAATTTGAGCGATACGTTTGAGCACCATACATTTCTACATCATTCTCAAACTATGCTCATCACGTATCGCAGCATCTCATCGTTTGAGCACCATACATTTCTACATCATTCTCAAACTTACCGATAACAAGAGTATCCACTTGCGAAGTTTGAGCACCATACATTTCTACATCATTCTCAAACTACTTTAGCTATATATTCCAGAGCTTTTCCGTTTGAGCACCATACATTTCTACATCATTCTCAAACATGATACACTGGAGTAAATTTAATGAAAATGTTTGAGCACCATACATTTCTACATCATTCTCAAACGCCGTACTATTTGAGATGGATAATCACTAGAGTTTGAGCACCATACATTTCTACATCATTCTCAAACTAAAAACATATGAATACCAGCACGCCATCCGTTTGAGCACCATACATTTCTACATCATTCTCAAACTGGTATATCTATATGGTGCTTGGAATAGTTGTTTGAGCACCATACATTTCTACATCATTCTCAAACCTCAAATTAGAAAATGAAATGCCATCACTAACATAAAATGTATCTCTGCTGTGCTCAAACACACTTATCTAAATAATAGTATAACGAGATCTTTCTCTTTTTTCAATAGATTTCACAGTTATCCTTATCAATAATATACCACTTCTCACCATCTATTCTACTGTCAATATAATGTTCCATTAATAAAACATTCCATTCTCGACAGCACACTTCTGAATACAATAATTTCATTTCTTCAGCAGAAAAGTATTGTCTTAAATTCCAGAATATTAATAATTTTGGCTTTATCAATTCCTGGAGCAATATACAATATTGCAATAACCGCTCCAAGTCCGTTTCATATTCAGTAACTAATTGAATACCCATAGCTTTCGCCAAACTCGAATAATCAAGTTCCTCATTGATACTGAACTCAAACGAATACTCCACCTCTAGATTACCAAAGAATGTTTGGATATGTGTGTTTAGCTCCTGCCCCTCTCTCCAATGCATTTCGTTCACTGCTTTTTCTGCAAAAGATTTCAAAAAGGCAGTAACCAGCTTTCTTTGATTAACATCTAGCTGCAATGGATTAAATATCATTTCCATGACTTTGCTGATTTTTAATTCTTTATCACCTTCCGACAATACCCAGTTACCGCTATCACCACTTTGCTGAAATATTAATTCCTTTTGAATCTCCCGCCATCTTACCGGCGATTCTACAACACACACTGGTATCAGAGAATCAGCCTTTCCAAATTCTATATCGAAATGAACATCCGGATGTGTTAATTTCAAACATCCCCCTCCCCTCTTTTACCGTGATTACAGTATAATTAACCGTTCATCACTCTGAATCACTTCACTTGTAACTTCCCCGACCAAAAGTTCCATTCGACCATACTGTTTTTCGGTAATCGTCAACATTTGCACCAACCCTTCAGGAGGTTTGTTTTTGCGAACATTATCTTCAATCCTTTGAGCTATGCTGGTATTTAATGCTAACTTGCTATAGATTGACTCCTGCTGCATGACAAACCCACTCTTCAGCAAATATTTCCGAAATCTCGTATATTCTCGTCGCTGCGCACTTGATAGTACAGGAAGGTCGAACATTACTATCACTCTCATGTACCTATAACTCATAAGAATAAAAGGAAAGCTGCGCAATGTCCGACTCATTCAAAGCATCGAATACACTCTTAACATATTGCTTGATCGCATTTAGGATGACAAAATGTTTGCCTTCCATTATTACTTCTTCATTTAGCAAAGCAACTAATTTCATTTTTTGTTCATGCTCAAATTCTATTGGTTTCATTTCACATACCTTTCGATCGACAAGCACACGATACGGCTCCATTAGATCTGAACCCAAATTAAATTGGTTAAACATATTATCATGGAATAACCCCAGCTGCGTAATGTATCCATTCATTACAATTTCACGATTAATTGCAGAAAGCATCAGTGAATATCCATAATTCAATGCTGCGTTAATCGGGCAATCTTGACTCCGTGAGAAATCCATGCCAAACAATGCGTTAAAATATACTTTTGCAGCATGACCTTCACGATTAGTGGCATCATTCCATTGTATCTGTTGAACATAGTCTCTCAGCAGCGCAGCTTCCGTATTCTTCCCCCTTTCCAGCAAGAATTCCGCCTGCTTATTTATTTTCTCACGAACAATTTCCGTCCACACGGCTTCCTTCACAGACTGTGGCCACGTAATTTGTGTACGGATTTTATTGCTTGTATCATGTGAGCCATAATACGAAATCAACTCCGAGGATGGATTTCGCTTATGGTCACAAAATATCACTTTCACCTTCTGTCTCGTTAATTCCGCCAACAATCCAACTGTCAGCGATACAGAAGTAGCTTCCACAAGCAGAAGTGCTATTTCTGAAATATGTATCTTCTGCGTTTTCATCTCACTTCGTACCACTAAATATTGCAATTGCAAATCCAACTTTGCCGTGTTATGCACGACAACAATCCGCCAACTCATATCGTTTTTAGATCAATCACTTGTTCATAGAAACCTGTAATTGATTGGTTGATGATTTTTATATCTTCTAATTTTGATATATCATTATTAAGCACCAATATTCCCGCCTTCCCCGGTCCATCTATTAATTGCAAATTTGCAGCTTGACTGGCACATTGAAATAAATGTAGAATTTCCATTAATATCAGACATTTCTGCTCATTGCTCATAGATTGAAAAATCTCTTTTCCTTTTTCTATCTTTTCTATTTGCGCTGACAGCCTATGCCCATACAAGCTATTTCTTAGCTTATGCAGAAATTCATCATAGAGCTCTTCCAAGACTTCTTGTGTCACTTCACTTTTTTCGGATAGGACAGCCTCTTTATTCTCTTTATAGTCGGCACAATATTTGCCTATCTTCTTTACTATCAACTGCAACTCTTCGCTCAAAACCAGTTGATTTGCTCCCTTAAATAATAATTGCTTTCCTGTTCTTCCCGACAAATGCATCTTAAACCCATCCACGTCAAATAGCGTATTAATCTTTATCTTAAGTATTCGCACGTCTGGATTCACAAGACCGAGTTCCTCCTCGCAATATCGTCTACGAAGCTCCACAGATTCCTCTAAGCTTTTCGCCAAATATACCGGCACGAACTCAATCGTTCTCTTTCTCTCTCCCTTCTTACCATCGGATTCCACCAGCATAAAATAAGCACCACTCGCCTTATTATACGCTCCATATTTCTCAATCGACTGGAGTCTCTCATCGGCACCTCCCTTGATCGGTATCTGTCCTTTCCCTTTCTTCAAAATATTTTGATCAAAAAGCCCTCCTTTCACTTCGTATGCTCTTCTGGTGAATAAAACATTATTCTTTCGCATCCATTTCTTCACAGTACATATTGTCCCGTTATCTCCAGGAATCCATGCTGTTTCATTTCCACGTTTTACCGTTTCATTCTCAAACATTTTCTTTAAGTTGTATGTACGTCCCGGATTGTTGCGCACAAACCAAGCCGCATCCTTTGTAAATTTTACATAGTATGTGTTGCCGACAACAATATTCAAATAGGCATCTTTGGCATGATGGAAATCATTCACCTCACGCACTTTGATCATGTCAAATTTATGCCGGAATTCACTAACTGCACGAGCTTTTGCATAAACGATTTCGGCATCAGGATATGCCTCTTCCAATAAATGCGCAACTGCTTTGGTACTCTGACGTGTCTCCACTAATTGTCTGGCAATAAAACCAGCCAACTCATCTTCACCAAATGGCTCTGTTCTTGTCAATCTCTTATATTTTTCTTTAGAGATCAATCCCTTTTTCAACAGCGTGCTCCATAATGCTTTTCCTGCTTTTCGGTATTCCTCAGAGACCGGGAATGTATCTGTCTTTTTGCTATTTAAATCTCTTTTGACCAATACGCGGTTGTCTATACTATCGTCCATAACCTTCGATTGTGGATATATATGATCAATATCATATCGGTTTGTGAATAACTCATCCAAATCAATGGCATCTCCGGAATACATACATCTTCCCATCTGCGAATAATATAAGAAAAGTTTGTCACTGCGCAATGCATTGTCAGACTCCTTATTTGCCAGACGGTCGTATAATTCCGGTGCTTCCTTTTTGCAGGCTTTGTAAAGATCCAACAACTGGTTTCTTCTAGAAACTTTTCTCACGCCTTTTTCACCGGGCTCTCTTGCAACCTCGACAAAAATGCGTTTTGGTGCACCACCCATTATATTTGTAATTTCCCTTACAATTTTTATAGTTTGCCAAATTGGGCGCTTTACTGCAGGAGACACATAAAGCTCTTCAATGTCTTGATATTCTATCTCTCCTTTTTTCATCTGTCCGGCATTCCATTGCTCAATCTGCTTTGTATAATCGTATTTTCCACTTAAAAGTTTCATTAAGTTCTCATTCGTTTCCCAAAGCGCAGTGATGATATTCATTACTTCACCAGTCTCTTTATTGACTGATTCAATATTTTCCAAAAAGGTGCGCGACAATCTGCCCCACCCTGCATATTTTTTGTTGGCAAGCTGAGCAATCTGTTTGTCAGACAACATCGGATATTTTCTATGAATACGCTGTTTCAACATCTTTTGAGAATCTGCAAATAGCGTAATATCTCTGACGATATCCTCCTGTTCACTTTCCGAAAGGACCCCCGTTCCAACGATCTGCTTAAAATCATGATACGCTTTCAACGAACTCTTAAAATTCTGATCAAATCCGGATAGTTCTTGTTCTTTAGAAATTACGCCGTTGATTCTAAGGTAATCCTTGACCTTTTTCCCTGTTACACGTTGGTATTTCTTGAAAACATTATTATAAATATCCTGCTTAAGTTCCGGAGCTATCAGTTCCCCATCAATGCGCAGATTATTTAGCTCGTTCAATACATTGAATTTCGCATACAACAATGATTCCTTCGGCAAAACATCCTCTCCGATCAGATACGTGCATTTATTCGTCATGCGTTCAATAAATTTCGTTGCACTTTCTTCCTCGTCAATCATTTCTGAAAAATTCCATGGATAAATTTTGCCTTCCTTTTTACGTACAGACCAGCTATGACCACCTTTATCTTGATGCGCCGTGTTCAAAGGTCCTACGTAGTACGGAATGCGGAAGCGGAATATCTTTTGTATTTTTTCCACTGGTGTATAACCATCTTGATCTTTCTCCAACAAAAACGGATAGAATTTCTGTGCGTTGTCCAATATTGCATTCAATTCATTCTCATGCAATTGATAAGGAATAACTCCATTATCGCGAATCATTTGTTTAGGAAATAATGTTCCAAGATCCATCTCTGCTTTTAACTCATCGATTATCTCTTGCCCCATTTCATCCACAGACAGACGATCCAGCTGCTTTTTTAAGAATTTATAAAAATCTTCCTGTGAACATTTTTTCTCAATCGGCTGTTTTTTTCCATTTTTCTTTGCCATGCCAATATAAGCACTATAATTTGCCTCATTTTTCTCAGACACACCAAAAACAGCCTCGTAAACTTCTTTATCCATCCGAAGAAGCTGCTTCACTTTCCGCAGATCATCACGGTGTTTCTCATAGGTTTTAACTTTTGCTTCCGACAAAAAGCGCGCATCCCCCAGTATATCATGCAATACCGTCCAATCATACACACCCTTTGCTGCTGCTATAAGCAAAAATCGATCCGCCAATACAGACTCTATTTCTACCTCTTTTTCTTCATAACCATTATCAGAAAAGCATATTTTCGAGATTTCTTCTTTATCCAACTCCGGATCAGCAAAAATATCACTTAGCTTTACGGTGCAACCCGTAATTAAAGCTGCTATCGCTTTCTCCTGTTTTTGCTTCTGCTTATCTGTTCCTACTATGAGCTTGCTGACCTGCGTCTTTTTATCTGATTTTGTGCATTGAGCATCACTCATAATGTGTTCCAATTGAGTCAACACTTCTTCTTGCGTCAAAGATTTCAGATCAATCTCTTGTTCTTCAGCCTGCTGCACTAATGCCTCAATCGCTGTTGAAAATTCTTTTACTTCTGATAATTTCTTGCCCTCAAACAGAAAATGTCCTCTATGCTTAATAATGTGATGCAATGCCAAATAAAGCAATCGAATATCGGGCTTATCTGTTGTATTCGTTGCCAACGCATAGCGCAAGTGAAAAATTGTCGGATATTTCTTATAATAGTCTTTATCTGTAAATCCATCATCTGCAAACAGTGCATACGGCAGCTCCGGCATGTTTCCATTGATGTCTTTCTTATCCTCATGCCAATACTTACTCTCTTTCATCCGCTGATAGAATCCCATGTCTTTCTTGCTAATCTCTTCCGCAAAGATTTCCTGCAATAAATGTAATCGATTTTTACGGCGCTCTGTTCTTCTTCGGGACGTTCGAAAGATTCTTCTTTCTTCGGCTGTCTTAGCAGACTCAAACAGGCGAATTCCCCATAATGCCTTACCATGACGTTTGATAATATTGTACGCTGAATCCGTCACTGCCCATCCTACAGAACCGGTTCCCATATCCAATCCAATATAGTACTCTTCAAATTTTTTCATAAAATCCTCCTTTTTCTCTTGACATGTCGTAGTTTATGCTTTATTATTGATGTCAGTTAAGTACCATACGTATTAACTACATCATAAGTTCAAATAAAAATTTATTCAAATCGCCTTTGGGCATCACAGTGTGTGATTTAATTGAACTTTAGGAACTCGCCTCGGCGAGTTTTTTTGTTGCTTGTTCATACCAGATCATCTCCTCCCCATCACTTCAATCTAAGAATCAGCACTTGTTATCCTTCATAGCCAATTCCATTTCCAGATCATCCGCAAAATATTGTCTCCTCATTCTTTGAATTTCCTTTTGTAGTTCACTGACAACTTCCTGCGGTGCAGTAATCTTAACCCCTTCTCCTAATCCTAACACCCATCCAAAAAAATTATTACTGACAACCACTTCAACTTTTGCTTGAAAGTGATCCTCATCCACCGGGCGAATTTTAACGTCTCTTCCAAATCTATCTACGATCACACCTATAAACCCATTTTGACAAAGCAGCGTGACCGATTCCTCTTTTCCCGAAAACATTCCAAAATGCTTCTCTGCGTAGTTTGCTATATTTCCCTGTGGAAATAACTTTTGACCTTTTCTTTTGCATTTCATCGGTTGAATACGTAACATCTTGTCGACTCGAAAATGCTTGACAAGCTCAGCCTTTGCGTCATATCCTACCATATAATAATTCTCATTATCCCAAATCAGCCCCCACGGAGATATTATGTATCTCTCTCCTTCGTGTCTTGGCTCCATCTCCTTTTTCAAATTCCACTGAAAATATTGAAATGAAATCATTACGTCTGCTGTAATTGCATTATGTATTTCATCTACATTATAGTAGATACTTTCGTTCATGGTTTTTATCCGACCGTGAACATATACCTGTTGATTTAACTGTTTCGCTTCGTATTGACTAACGTAACGTTCCAGTTTTTCTATAAGCTGGCTGGATTTCTTCTCTGTGATAAATTTAGAAGACTGTACTGCGTCTACCAAAAGTTTCAATTCTGCCAATTCCAAATTTCGATTTCCTACACAATAATATACATATCGTCCTATGTGCTTTTTTTCAATATCAATTCCAAACAATTGCAGAGCTTCTAAATCAGAATATATACTCTTTCTCTCTGCCGCAATGTCATACTTGGCCAACTCATTGATAATCTGCTCTACCTGTAAACCATGTTCATCATCCGTCAGTCGAAGCATAATCTTTGCTAAATACAACAATTTTAGCCTTTGATTCGGTCGTTTTGCCATTTACCCTCCCATCTCTTATACGCATACCTATCGTAGATTTCTTGGTACAAAATTTAACATTACTTGTCTTAGTGTGGATTCTCTACACATTCTTTTATGACATGCCACTATTATAGCACATTTATTGTCCCATAAAACGTACTAAATCGTATTTTTCAATAATTTAAGTTCTTTTTTGGATCGGTGATTTTTGATTTTGTATCCACAATTCGGACATTTTCTTACGGTATCCGAAATTTCCCGGTTGCATTCCGGGCAACTAATTAGTGCCCTTTGCTTTTCATCCTTTCTTTTATCGTAATAGATAACATAACATTTTCTATTTTACGAAATCCTCTCATATGCAGTGCACCACCCCGCCCACCTTTTGACTTTCTCCCCCAAACTTTGTATAGTATATATGTTGTGCCATCGGGCACACGTTACATTATACGACTGCAAGGCATCAGCTTTTGATATACGCCCGGTTTCTTTAGAACAGGGGGATGGTCGCTGGTCTTTTGCAGCAAAGCAAACATTGGAGGGTACCTATGAAATCTTTTGGTAGTGAGGGGATTTTATTCCCTGTATATTTTATTATGCTGGCTTTGGCCGTATATCTGAACGTGTTTACGGGTTCGGGTCTTGATATCGCCAACATTATCATTAATATTGGAATGTTTTTAATTGTCGGCGGGATTATTTTGTATTCTACGACACATTGTTTCATGCCTGCTAATCGGATGATGGCTAGCCTGCATCTTGCGGCACGCAACTTTCAGACTGACTTCAAACGCAAAGGCGATTATTTGTGGGATGATTATAAAGATAATCCAAAGCTCTTTGGTAACAAATTGGCAGATACACGTTTTCGTGAATATTGCGAGGAGCGCAGAAGATTAACGATGTTAGAGCGAAGTGCCCAATGCGATATTGATGATTATCTGAATGAATATTACATTGACAGCGTAATGAAATGTGGATTGATCAGCATTGTTCCCGGCGTAATGACCGGTCTTGGTATTTTGGGTACTTTTATCGGTCTGTCGTTTGGTCTTCAGAATTTTAATACCGGCAGTGCGTCCGCAATTACGGACAGCATTCCGCAGTTGATGAATGGTATCAAGATCGCGTTCCACACATCTATTTATGGTATGGTATTTTCTTTGGTATTTAACTTTGTTTACAAGAAAAACTTAGAAGATGCTTATAATGCCATGGACGATTTTTTGGACAGTTACCATAAATATGTCGCACCCCGTGCACAAAATAATGCAGCAAATATTTTCTTGGATTATCAAGCTTTGCAAATGATGCAGACGGAGAAGATGATGGAGAAATTTAGTGATGAAGTAGCTGATAAGATTGCTCGGGCACTCAGACAGTAACACCACTCGGTTCCGCGTACAGAAAAGAGGTTTATTATGCGCAGAAAAAAGAAAAGACATTTGGAGGAAACCAGTTATTGGCTTTCCTATTCCGATATGATGGCTGCTCTTTTGTTGATCTTTGTGTTGATCATTTCGTTTACAATGCTGCAATCGCAAAGACGTTACGAACAAAAACAAGAGGAATTAAAGCAGCAGCAGGCTTTGGTTCAAAGCCAACAGGAACAACTGCAGGAGCAACAGGAACAGTTAGACAAATTGATCGGTATTCGAACGGAACTGATCGAGGCTCTCAAGAAAGAGTTTGACGGTACGGATCTCAGTGTGAAAGTCGATGAAAAGACCGGATCCATCGCGCTTGACTCAAGCATTTTGTTTGATTCCGGACAATTTGCGTTGAAAGCGTCGGGTGAGGAATTGCTGCAAAAGTTTTTACCAAAGTATATTGGCGTATTAACAGACAAGCAATTTAATGATTATATCTCAGAGATTATTATTGAAGGACATACAGATACACAGGGAGATTATTTATATAATCTGGAGCTGTCCCAAAAAAGGGCCTTGTCTGTCGCAACTTTCTGCTTGGATGAAAACAAGAAAGTGCTGTCGACTGCCAAGATCACGAAACTACGCAAAATTGTGACGGCAAACGGCAAGTCCTTTAGCAATCCTATATTGGATAAGGATGGCAAAGAAGATCAAAATGCATCTCGTCGCGTGGAATTTCTTTTCCGCCTGAAAGATGATGAAATGATAAATGATATCAGTGACATTTTGAATAATTGATATTAGTGACATTTTGAGCAAAAGATATCAGCGACATTTTGAGCAAAAGATATCAGTGACGTTTTGAATAATTGATATCAGCGACATTTTGAGCAAAAGATATCAGTGACATTTTGAACAAAAGATATCAGCGACATTTTGAATAATTGATATCAGTGACAGGAGGAAAACATGGAAATTCATCCGATTGCCCGGATACACTCTGATTTTCCGGGAAAGTTTGGCATTCCACGACAGAGCGGTCTGGTTCCGGAGTTACGCAGCCGTATCATATTTGAACCGGAATACCGCAATCGCGATGCGATCCGCGGCTTGGAAGATTTTTCTCATTTATGGCTGATCTGGGAATTTTCAGAAACAATGCGTGGGGAATGGTCACCTACCGTTCGTCCGCCCAAACTTGGCGGCAATAAGCGCATGGGAGTATTTGCAACGAGATCTCCATTTCGACCAAATTCACTGGCGCTTTCTTGTGTAGAATTACAGGACATTATTTTTTCAAAAGAAGATGGACCAATCCTGGAAATAACGGGTGCCGATCTCATGGACCGCACCCCGATCTATGATATAAAACCATATCTTCCGTATGCCGACTGTAAACCGCTGGCTACGGGTGGTTTTACAGACAGCGTAGAAGTTCATTTGCTGCACGTAACACTTCCGGACAATGCGGGCCAAGTATTGCCTGCCGAAAAGCTTCTTTCTCTGGAAAAAGTGCTGGCTCAAGATCCTCGCCCTTCTTACCAAAACGATCCGGAACGCATCTATGCGTTTGAGTTCGCCGGCGTTACTGTCCGCTTTTTCGTACAGAATGACATTCTCACCGTAGTATCTATGAGTTAGCTGCCTATATACGCCAACTTCCCATACCTCAAATCCTCCACAACCACATATTGCTTATTATGTCAGAATACTTGCGCATGATTTCTGCTCATTATGTCAGCAATAAATATGTATTTTGCAGCCGACAAACTAACTTGTTCTGCCGGCAGCGAACTAAGATAATTGCCGCAGAACGCAGAGTTTTTGAGTGATTTCTTATTTTGTTAAGTCTCTGATGAATACATGCCCGAAGGAATGTCTGAGATGTCCCGGTTTAGCAAGGTATCATCCATTTTTGGACGGG
>ENA-OPEE01000338-OPEE01000338.1-human-gut-metagenome-genome-assembly--contig:-NODE-338-length-40299-cov-3.081677_pt1 | contig 40299 bp, 27 predicted proteins | sample MGYA00241263_ERZ501506 | MGnify/ENA primary metagenome ERZ501506 (study PRJEB25962, sample SAMEA2042626) | human gut metagenome | biome: human gut; feature: human-associated habitat; material: faeces...
TGCCATAGAGGCGATACCCGCCGGCACCGCCGCCCGAAAGAGACGGGCGTTCGGAATGGCGCGTGCAGCCTGCAAGCAGGACAGGCATCGTAGTGCGGAAAGGCAGGAGGCTGGTAACGGTTTCGGTCATAGACATTTTAAGGTCGGGTGCGGTTATTAGTGTCTGCCTTCAGGAGGTCAGTTCATAAAGAAAATGTTTCCGGCGCTGCACGTCGTCTTTTCCTGAGAGAGGGTCTGGAAAGAAAAAGACCTTCAGCACGGCGAACATGATGAACAGCTTGACCAGAATGATGGCCCAGAGCGTCTTGCCTACAGTCATGCTGCGGAAGCCGTCCACATAGAACCGAAACACTTTTTTGAGAGTCTGAACTGCCATTGTGTCTGCATGTTTAATCAAAGTTAGACAAAAAATCGGAAATAAAAAAGAATGCCGCCCCGAAAAGCCGCACCCGTATATTATCCGGCCGGAAATGCTTATCGCCGGTTATATTGCCGGCGCAGAAGCTCTTTAGCCCGTCTGCGGGGGCGGGCGTATCGGCATTACGCCCGAATTGATTCTGGAAAACGATAAATATTTTCTATATCTTCGGTTGAAAGAAAATTTATTTACTAAGTGTTTTGGGCTTGCGTTTTTGATTAATACTCTGACAGTCATGCTATTTATGTGATTTCACTCTGTAAAAATATTTTATTTGGATTAATTTTAAAGTAAAAAATATTATTATAAAAGTTTTGTATAATAATTTTAATTATTACATTTGTTGGCGAACATACAATAAATCTGTTCAGAATATATATAAGGTATCCGAACCGAACCAAAACCCAATGCTGACTGAAATATGAAACTAAAATTTCTTGGCTTCGCCCTGCTTGCTGTCTGCGTCTGCGCCGTGTGCTGTATGTGCGGCAGCGATTCGAAAACGCCCGACTATGAATTTCCCGACGGACCTGATCCCGATCCCGACCCTCAGCCGGGCGATTATCCTGCCGGCCTGACCGTAACCGAGTTTACGGACGATCTGGGCGGCGGAAAACAATGTCTCGGATTCGTGGCCGTGGCCGACCTGAAAGCCAATCCCAAACTGCGCTTCAACGCCGTGCATCTGCCGCAGCAGAAAACCCCGTCGCGCATTCATGCCGAATTCGCTTCGGCCAACCGGGGAACGGCTTGTGTGACGATCAATGCCGGGTATTGGTGGGCCGGGAACTCGCTGAGCCTGCTTGTTACCGGCGGTGCCGTCAAGTCGATCGAGAATCAGACGGTGACACGTAACAATCAGACGGTTTATCCCGTGCGCTCCTCGTTCGGGCAGATGGCGTCCGGAGGGTTCGAGACGCACTGGATTTACTGCGTTCTCGACGACGGCAACAAGCCTTATGCCTTCCCGTCCGCACTCGACAACGACGAACGTACGAATACGTATATGTCCGCGCCGCCGACTTCGAAGACGCCCGGCGCCGTGCTCTGGACGCCGCAGGAGGCGGTCGGAGGCGGTCCGATGCTGGTCAAGGGGGGGAAGAACGTCGCCGTGGAGAATTATTGGAAAGAGGTGTTCGACGGCGGCGGCATCGCCGGGACCTCGCGTCAGCCGCGTACGGCGGTCGGCGCCACGGCTGACGGAAAACTGATTCTGCTGGTGTGCGACGGACGCAATATGCGGGGCAGCGCCGGGTTTACGCTGGCCGAACTGGCCGACAAACTGATCGAGCTGGGTGCCGTCGATGCGGTCAATCTCGACGGCGGCGGATCTTCGACAATGGTCGGCAGCGACGGCAAGGTGCTCAACCGTCCCAGCGATACGGGCAGCGCCGAAGTGATCGTCGAGCGCAAAATTTCGACGGCGGTCGTCATCTCCGAAGTGAACTAATCCAAAAAGCATCATATGAAGAAACTTCTCCTTATCTGTCTCGCGGCCTTTGCAGCCGCCTCCTGCACGCAGGAAAAACAGCAGTCGAAACCGCTTTACATGTGGTTCGACTGCGAAGGCAATTACGCTACGCTGAGTCATCCCGATTCGATCCGTTACTACGTGTCCAAAATCCACGACATGGGCTTTACCGATGTGGTGGTAGACGTGAAGTCGATCATGGGCGAAACGCTCTACAAGAGCGACATTGCGCCTTACATGGGCGAATGGGACGGCGTGACCCGTCCTGAGAACTACGATCTGCTGGGCTATTTCATCGAGGAGGGACACAAGCTGGGCATGCGCGTGCACGGTTCGCTCAACGTGTTCGCCGGCGGTCACAACTTCTTCGACCGGGGAATCATCTACGGCGATCATGCCGACTGGCAGTCGCAGGTCTATACCGAAGGGAAGATCGTGCCGATCAGCGAAATAAAGAGCAACTACAACGGCATGCTCAACCCGGCTAATCCCGAAGTGCAGGAGTACGAGCTGGCGATTCTGAGGGAGTTCGCCGAGAAGTATCCCGACGTGGACGGCATCGTCTTCGACCGGGTGCGTTTCGACAATATCACCTCCGATTTCAGTCCGCTGTCGAAGGAGCTTTTCGAAGCTTATGCCGGAACGAAAGTCGCCGATTATCCCGATGATATACTCCGCTGGACGCAGGATGCCGACGGCAAGTGGGACTGGTCGCAAGGCCCGCTGTTCCGCAAGTGGATCGAATGGCGCGCATCGGTTATCAAGGACTTCGTGACCGAAGCCCACCGGCAGCTCAAGGAGATCAATCCCCGGCTGCTGATCGGCGACTATACGGGCGCATGGTACCCGACCTATTATTACGTGGGCGTCAACTGGGCCAGCGAACAGTTCGATCCCGCCCGCTATTTCGATTGGGCGACGCCCGAATACAGGAATACGGGTTATGCCGACCTGCTCGACATCTATATGACCGGGCTTTACTATACGCTGGTTACCAAAGCCGAAGTCGACAAGGCAAACGGAGTCGTCGGACAGCGTACCGAAGCGGGAATGTCCGACGAGCAGAATTACTGGTACTGCATCGAGGGCGGCGCCGAGTGGGCGAAGAAAATCACCTGCGGCGTGGTTCCCGTGACGGGTTCGATCTATGTCGAGCAGTACGAGGGCGATGCCGCGCAATTCACCCGCGCCGTGGCGCAGGCGCTTCGCGACACCGACGGACTGATGATCTTCGATATCGTTCATATCATCAACCGCGGCTGGTGGTCGGAGCTGGCGGCCGGAATCGCCGAAGGAAGCAACTGATCTGCAACCAATATAAAACACTAAAAACTTAACTTAAATGTAATTCTATGAAAGAGTTTTTCTCTAGATTCAGAGATTCTCTGGCGGCGAGGACGTGTCTGTGGACATTGTTCCTGCTGTTGGCGGGGGCCGGGACGGCCTTTGCGCAGCCTACCGTCGGGGGTACGGTTACCGATGAACAGGGCAATCCGCTCGTCGGTGTGACCGTGGTGGTCGTGGACTCGAACAAGGGTACGACGACCGACATAAACGGAAACTACTCCATTGCGGTTCCCAAAGGCGGTATACTGGAATTTACGTATATCGGAATGTCCTCACAGAGAATAACTTGTGGGGGGGGGATTTCCAACCTTGACGTTACGATGAAGGAGGATGCCGCCCGTTTGGACGAGGTCGTCATCCTCGGTTACGGCTCTCAGCGCCGCGCCGACGTTACGGCGGCCGTGTCGCAGATCGACGGTAAGGAACTTCAGAAGATGCCGATGTCCAATATCTCGCAGGGACTGGCCGGCCGTCTGCCGGGTCTTATCTCCGTGCAGAATTCCGGCCAGCCCGGTCAGGACCAAGCCAGCATGACCATTCGCGGCGCGAAGTCGGGTATTCTCTATATCGTCGACGGCGTGCAGCGTTCGATCAATGACATCGACCCCAACGATGTGGAGTCGGTATCGCTGCTGAAGGACGGCGCCGCCGTAGCGGTTTACGGTCTCGAAGCAGCCGGCGGTGTGATGATCGTAACGACCAAGAAGGGCAGACAGGGGGCGATGAACCTGACTTACAAAGGGTCCTACGGTGCGTCGTTCAATACCTCGTATCCCGAATTCCTCGACGGTCCGGGTTATGCTTACTGGTACAACAAGGCGCTCGAACTCGACGGTCAGGAGCCGATCTTCACGGCCAAGCATGTACAGATGATGCGCGAAGGCACGAACGGCTGGGGCAACACCAACTGGATCGACGAAATCTTCGGAACCGGTACGCTCCAGCAGCACAGCGTCACTTCGACGGGCGGCAGCGACCGGATCAATTATTTCGCTTCGCTGGGCTATATGAACCAGACCGGCAATGTCAAGAATTTCGATTACGACCGCTATAACCTGCGTACGAATATCGAAGCCAAGATCGCCAAGAGCCTGACCTTTACGTTTGGAGTGGCAGGTCAGATAGGAGATCGGAAGGAGCCCGGATTCTCTGCCGGCGGTACTTCCGGCACCAGCGTTTCGACGGCCCCGTGGCTCTCGATTGCCGAGCAGGCCGCCTATATGCATCCTTATCTGCCGAAGACCTATGACGGACTTCCGACCGCGAGCCAGAATAGTTACGGGAATACGATCAATCCGATTGCCGCTACAGAACTGTCGGGCTATTCGAAATCACAGACCGTAGCCATGCAAACCAATGCTGCCCTGCAATGGGATCTTCCGTGGGTAAAGGGTCTCAGCCTGAAGGTCATGGGGGCGTACGACCGCAGTTCTACGACATCCAAAATCCTGAGCACGCCTTACTTCCTCATGCTGGCCAGCACGCCGAATTCAACCAGCTCGGATATCACCTATTCCAAGGCGTCGGATCCGCGCAACAATGCGAATGTCACGACCGGCAAGAAAACCAATAACCTGACCGAAGGATTCTCGCAGTGGCGCCGAATTACCTCTCAGGCCAGCATCAGCTACAAAAATACCTTTGCGGAGAAACACAAAGTCGATCTGTTGGCGCTGATCGAAACCCGCGATTACAAGACCAATAAATTCTCGGCTTCGGGTAAGGACATTCCGTTCCCGCAACTGCCCGAACTGGACCAAGCGACGACTCCGGCAGATAAGCCGATAGGCGGTTCCAGCGACGCTTCGCGCAAGGTCGGACTGGTTTTCCGCGGACAGTACAATTATGCCGATAAATATCTGTTCGAATTCTCCGGACGTTATGACGGGTCTTATAAGTTTATCGGCAACGTTTCGGGACGCCGCTGGGGATTCTTCCCTTCGGTATCGCTCGGATGGCGCATGTCGGAGGAGAACTTCTTCGCTCCCCTGCGCAACGCGGTCGACAACTTCAAGCTCCGTGCATCGTTCGGTTCCTTGGGCGACGACTCCGGCTCGGCGGCCTATGCTTTCCTGAGTACGTTCTCCAATGTCAGTACGGCACCGAGCGTCGTACTCGGCGGCGTGGGGCAGAACGGTATCATGACGTCGCTGGTTGCGAACGAACTTCTGACTTGGGAGCGTAATTATTCCTACAACGTAGGTTTCGATCTGGCGATGTGGAGCGGAAAACTCGGAGTCGAATTCGATGCTTTCTACAACTATATTTTCGATATTCTGGGATCGAACACCGGAAAACCCGCTTCGATGGGCGGCTATTACCCCACTTACATAAATAACAATGCGCAGGATGTAAAGGGTATCGACGTCAAACTGACTCATCGTAATCACATCGGCAAAGATTTCCAGTATGGCGTGACCGTCAATATGACTTGGGCGAAAGATCGCTGGCTCCGTTATCAGGACAGCCCCAATACGCCCGATTACGCCAAGCGTACCGGCAAGAGCCGCTACATGACGATGGGCTTTATGGCCGACGGCCTGTTCCAGAGCGAAGAGGAGATCGACAATTCGCCGTGGATCTCCGGCTCGCGTCCCCGTGTGGGCGATATCAAATACAAGGATCTCAACGGCGACGGCGCCATTACGTACGATCAGGACCGCGCCTATCTCGGTCGCGGCCAGCGTCCGCAGTTCAACGGCAGTGTCAATCTCAATGCTTCGTGGAAAGGACTTGAATTCGATATTCTGTTTGTCGGGGCTGCCGTTTGCGACGTTTCGCTGACGGGTACTTATTACAACTGGAATGAGGACAATACGATTTTCACCCGTCCGTTCAAGGCCGGCGCCAACTCGCCGCGTTATCTTGTAGAAAACGCATGGACGCCCGAAAATCCCAATGCGGAGTATCCCCGTCTGTCGCTCAATCCGCCTAACACGAACAACTCCTATGCTTCGTCGTTCTGGTACCGCGACGGAAAGTATCTGCGTCTGAAATCGGTTCATCTGGGCTATACGCTGCCCAAAAACTGGACCAACAAACTGCGCATCCAGAAGGTGAAGGTTTATATCGAGGGCAACAACCTCTGTACGTGGTCGGGTCTGCCCGAAGGCGTCGATCCCGAATGGCCGGGCGTGACCAACGGTTACTATCCGCAGCAGCGTACGGTTGTGGGCGGTCTCGAAGTTTCGTTCTAACCGACAAAATTCAAAATCATGAAAAAGAAAATCATAAATATCGTTTTGCTGGCTGCTACGGTCGCCATGACGGGCTGTAACGATTGGCTCGACATGAGTCCGACCAACAAGGTGTCGGAAAAGATCGTATGGAGCGACGTCAATTATGTGACTCAGTATGTCAATGGGTTTTATCCCTACATCTCCCGGTACGGGGCGTTTGAGACCGGTGACAGTCAGGTCGGCCTGACGGACGGCTTGACCGAGACGCTCAAGTTCGGTTCGGCCACGCCGGGCACGAACGTGGGGTTTGCCAATATCATCGCTTTCGCCGAGGGCGGACTTGCCGCATCGACGGCCGCTTTCCATTTCGGAGCATGGGATGATACCTACACTCGTATCCGTCGCGTCAACGAGTTCCTTTACGGACTGAAAAAATACGGAAGCAATTTCGACGGCGACACTTACAAGCGTTTCGAGGCGGAGGCCCGGTTCTTCCGCGGATTCCTCTATTTCCAGTTGCTGAAGCGCACTCCGGAGGTGATTCTCTATAACGAGGATTTGCTGGCGATTACCGAGAATAAGGCCCTCTCGACCGAGGAGGAGGGGTGGAATATGGTCGAAGGCGACCTTTCCTATGCCGCCAAGACCCTTCCGGCCAAATGGGACAACGAAGCGGGGCGCATTACTTCCGGTGCCGCGTATGCGATGCTGTCGCGCGCGATGCTCTATGCCAAACGCTGGCAGTCGGCCAAAACCGCGGCCGAAGAGGTATTCAAACTCGGTTATGTGTTGATGCCGGGCAAAACGGCCGCCGATTACGCCAAGGCGTTTACCTCGATGCGCGACGGTAATACGGAGTCGATTCTGGAATACAACTATCTGGTCGGCGGCCCGAACCATAGCTGGGACAAGCTCTTTATGCCGGGCGGCGACAATACGACCATGGGCGGCCGGGCCACTCCGACGCAGGAGATGGTCGAGTCGTACGAACTGGCGACGACGGGCGGTTATCCCGACTGGACACCGTGGCACAATACGACGACCGGTACGACCGATACGCCGCCTTATGCTCAATTGGAACCCCGTTTCCATGCTTCCGTGCTTTACAACGGGTGCGAATGGAAAGGCCGTGCTCTCGAACCTTATGTGAGCGGTAAAGACGGCTATGCCGTTTACGACGACGGTTCGGCGCTCAACGGCCGTACGACCACGGGTTATTATCTGCGCAAAATGCTGAACGAAGGTTATACCGACTATTCGAAAGCCTGTACGCAGCCTTGGATCGCCATTCGTCTGGCCGAAGTCATTCTGAATCATGCCGAGGCGTGCTACATGCTGGGCGCCGACGGTGCGAACGACGACCTGCGCCAGATTCGGGAGCGCGTAGGCCTGCCTTACTCCAATAAGTCCGGCGAGGCGCTGATGGCGGCGATCCGGCAGGAGCGGAAGATCGAACTTTACTGCGAAGGACATCATTATTGGGACATGCGCCGCTGGAAACTCGCGCATACGGCTTATTCCGGTCAGAACAGCCGCGTACACGGTCTCAAAATCGAAAAGCAGGGTGCCGAGTTTATTTATACCTACGTCGACTGCGACCGTAAGGACCGCCTTTTCGAAGAGAAGCTTTACCGTATTCCGCTGCCTGAAACCGAGCTGAGCAACAATTCGGCCGTCAAGCAGTTCCCTGAGTGGTTATAATCTCTAAAAGAAACCGAAACCATGAAAAATAGCATTAAATTATTTGCATTGGCGGCTCTGCTCGGCTTAGGCGGCTGCCATGAGCCGGATGAGCTGACCCCGTCGGTCGTGGATCAGGGGCTGAACACCATCTCGGCGCAGTTCGCTACCGGGGAGTATAAAAACGACCCGCTGGCAAAATTCACCGCGGCGGTGACCGAGGGACAGGAGCGTATCGTGATCGATGTTCCTTACTATTATCCCGAAAATTCGTCGAATACCACTTCGATTACCCAGATGCGCGTCACGGCTAATCTGGATGACAACTGTTTCATCACGCCGATGCTTGGGGTATTGGATCTGACGAAGGAAAACTGGTTTACGCTGACGCGTGTCGACGGTTCGAAGCGCAATTTCTGCGTGACGGGCAATATCAAGAAATCGGATAAATGCGAGATCATCTCTTTCGCCACCGACGAACCGGCTATTCAGGGTGTGATCGATAACGACCGTAACACGATTTCACTCATTACGGTCGATGACCTTTCGTCGGTGACGGCGCAGGTGATTCTTTCTCCCCACGCCACGATCTCGCCCGATCCCGCCGTTGCGGCCAATTACGAGGGCGAGGGCGTGAAATTTACGGTTACGGCGCATGACGGCGTGACCAAGCGGGTTTATTCCGTGAGCAAGGAGATTCCGCCCAAGATCAAATACGGTTGGCGTGCGGGCAGCGAGACGGAGGTTTGGCAGAACGTATCGCTCGACAAACTCGGAATCGTCAATGCCGGCGGTAAGATCTATTCGCTGGCGGCGTCGGGCAACAAGCTCGTGCTTTCGACCGGTGCGGACAAGTTCCTGTTCAACCGAGCGACGGGTGATTTCTTGGGTGCACACGACATGAAGGGCGTAGCGGCCGACGGCGGTATGACCTCGGACGACGCGGGCAACATTCTCTATGCGAACTTGGCTAATCCCAATGCCGAATTCAAGGTTTATGCGGCGGCATCGACGGATGAAATGCCTGCCGAGCTGCTCTCCTATACGAACGCTACGGGCGCTTCGATGGGCAAGCACATTTCGGTGCAGGGCAACGTGAAGGGCGATGCGATCGTTACGGCCGTGATCTATACGTGGAACGGTGCCGTTTGCAAGTTCCTCCGCTGGGTGATTACCGGAGGCGTGCCGGCCAAACCGCAGATGATCTCGGTTACGGGGGCGACCGCCGGCTGGAACGGCAACGGCCACGCCGACGTGGAGGCTTATTCGGCCAATCCCGACGATCCTTACTTCCTTGCCTACTACAGTGCCAATGCGCTGTATCGTGTCGATGCGACGGGCGCTGTAACCCACAAGATCGCCACTGCGACATGGGGTGCCAACTCCAACTACAACTGTGTGGATGTATGTACGTTCAATAACGCCAAATATGCGGCGATTTATGAGGGCGCGCATTTCACCTACGGAGAGTTCAAGGCCTACATGTTCGATGTGACGACGCCCGATCAGATGACGGGTGCGTGCGACACGTCGCCGTCGAAGGTCTTCGTATCGAACGAATACAAGCCTGCCGGGGCGGTGGTCAATGCGGCCGGCGACGTGCTGATGACGGCATCGGCCGACGGATACAAGATGAATCTCTACTATACGGACGCCAATACCAATGCGCTGGTCGCTTGGGAGTTCGACTGTATCGACAAGTAACACCCCTTTTGCCTGCATCCCTCTGACCGGGGATGCAGGTCCTAAAACAAACATAATTTTGAAGATGAAAAAGAATATCAAATGGTTTGCGGCGGCTTTGGTGGCGCTGACGCTGGGATACGGGGCTGTTTCGTGCGGCTCGGATTCGAAGGAGCCTGAATGGGAGTGGCCCGATCCCGACCCCGATCCCGATCCGCAACCGGGGGTGGAGAAACCCCGGTTCATCTGGGTCGATGCCGCCGCCAACTTCCCCGATTTCGCCAACAGCAAGGAGAATATACTGCGCGATCTGACCAAGGCCAAGGAGGCCGGATTCACCGATATCGTGGTCGATGTGCGGCCTACTACCGGCGACGTGCTTTTCCGTACGTCGGTGGTCGATCAGGTGGAATGGCTCGGCGCATGGCTGCCGGGCGGATATTCCAAGGTCGAACGTACGGCCACGTGGGACTACCTGCAGGCGTTTATCGACGCCGGAAAGTCGCTCGACCTGCGCATTCACGCCGCGATCAATACCTTTACGGGCGGCAACCAGACCTCGCTGGGCGGTGCCGGAGTCGTTTTCCGGGATGAGGCCAAGCGGGCGTGGACGACCGATCTGAATCTGGCGGGCGGCATCACGAACATCATGTCAACCTCGCAGTCCGCCAAGTTCTTCAATCCGGTATTGCCCGAAGTGCAGGAGTATCTCTGTTCGATGCTCAGGGACCTCGCGGCCTATGACGGACTAGCGGGAATCTTCCTCGACCGGGGGCGCTTCGACGGATTTACCAGCGATTTCTCGAATTATACGCGCAAGGAGTTCGAGAAGTATATCGGCCAGTCGGTTGCCGGTTTCCCCGCCGACATTCTGCCTGCCGGCCATACTTCGGGCATACCCTCGCCGGTGCCCGTGCATATGAAGCAGTGGCTCGAATTCCGGGCGAAGGTGATCCACGACTTTATGGAGAAGGCGCGCGCCGCCGTCAAGTCGGTCAATCCGTCGGTCAAGTTCGGCGTATACGTCGGAGGCTGGTATGCCAGCTATTACGACGTGGGCGTCAACTGGGCCAGCCCCAATTACGATACCTCGTCCAAATTCTCGTGGGCTACCAAGAAATACATGAACTACGGCTATGCCGACCTGATGGACCAGATGCTCATCGGCGCCTACGCCTCCCCGACGCGCGTTTACGGCACGACCGAATGGACCATGCAGGGATTCTGCCTGCTGGCCAAAGAGCGTACGATGGGGGCCTGCCCGATGGTGGCAGGCGGTCCCGACGTGGGAAACTGGGATGCCGAGGACAAGGTGCCGCAGGAGGAGGAGAACCGGGCCATCACCGCTTCGGTCGCCGCCTGCATCAATGCCTGCGACGGTTATTTCCTGTTCGATATGATTCACCTGAAAAAAGCCGATCAGTGGTCTTATGTCAAGACCGGTATCGACGGCGTAATTAAAAAAGACTGATTATGAAACGCATCGTCATATTGTTTCTGGCCGCCCTTTTCGCGGCATCCGGCGCTTCGGCGCAGAAATTCCATAACGCCTACTACGATACCCGCCGTGCGGCCCACGACGAAGAGGGACTGCAGCAGGGGGCGATCGTCTTCCTCGGCAACAGCATCACCGAACAGGGGTGGTGGAGCCTGCTGCTCAAACGCGGCGACGTCGAGAACCGCGGCATCGGCGGCGATAACACCTTCGGCATGATCGACCGCCTGCCCGACATCCTGAAAAGCAAGCCCCGCAAAATCTTCCTGATGGCTGGTATCAACGACCTGACGGGCGGGCAGCCCGTCGATACGATTGTGATGAACATTACCCGCATGGCGGACATGGTGCACGAAGCCGTTCCCGGCTGCCGGCTCTATATCCAGAGCGTGCTGCCGGTCAATACCCGGCGGCTGGCCTATCCCGGACTCAAGGGGCACAATCCGCAGGTGCGGGCGCTCAATGCGCGGCTGGTGCAGTTGTGCGACGCCAAGCCGTGGTGTACGTTCGTCGATCTGGCGCCGCTGCTTTCCGACGCCGACGGCGAGCTGCGCATCGACCTGACGAAGGACGGAATCCACCTCCATCCCGCGGGATATGTGATCTGGACCGATTACCTCAAGAAACAGAAATACCTGAAATAACACGCCTTGCAGATGGAAAAACGAGCTTATACGGTCGATTTGCTGCGGGGACTGGCTATCGTGGGAATGGTGCTGTCGGGGCAGATCCTGTGGCACGCCGAACTTCCTGCGTGGCTGTTTCATGCGCAGGTGCCGCCGCCGTCGTTCCGCTTCGACCCGTCGGTGCCGGGAATTACGTGGGTCGATCTGGTCTTCCCGTTTTTCCTCTTCTCGATGGGAGCCGCTTTCCCGCTGGCCCTGCGCCGGCGGCTGGAACAGCGGGGCGAATCGGTGGCGCTGATCCTGACGGTCGTGGCGCGCAGGTGGGCGTTGCTGGCGCTTTTCGCCATTGCCCTTGCCAACCTGCGTTCCGGAGTGACGGGAACGCTGCCGGGATGGGGCTCCTCGCTGTTGCAACTGGCGGGCTGGGGCTGTTTCTGTGCGCTTTTCATGCGCTTCGGCCGGCTTTCGGACCGGCAGAACCGCATGGTCTGTCTGGCCGGCGTCGCCGGCATCGCCGTCCTGCTGGCGGCCGCCCGGTGGATCTGGGGACTGCCCGTCTCGGCGGAGCGGAGCGACGTCATCATTCTGGTCCTTGCGAATATGGCGCTGTTCGGCAGTCTGGTGTGGCTCTATACGCGGAACAACCTGCTGGCGCGGCTGGGTGTGCTGGCGCTGCTGGCGGCACTGCGTCTGGGCAGCGGCGTCGAAGGTTCGTGGAACGAGGCGTTGTGGAACTGGTCGCCTGCGCCGTGGCTTTTCCGCTTCGACTACCTGAAATACCTTTGTATCATCATTCCCGGCACGATTGCGGGAGACCGTATCTACGAATGGATGACGCAGGTCGGCGAGGATGCGCCGGGGGCGTCCCGGCGGCGGGAGGTCTGGATACTCGTTCTGCTCGTGACGCTGATATGCCTGAATATGTGGGGGCTTTTCGCGCGGCAGCTGGTCGTGAATCTCGCGGCGGGCGTCCTGATCTGTCTCCTGCTCCGGCACTTGCTGCGCGGGGACGGCTCCGCGACCGGAAGACTGCACCGTTCGCTTTTCGGCTGGGGCTTTTTCTGGCTGATGCTGGGACTGGCGCTGGAGGCGTTCGAAGGGGGCATCAAGAAGGATTACGCGACATTCAGCTATTTTTTCGTCACCTCCGGGCTGGCTTCGTTTGTCCTGATCGCCGCCGGAATCGCGATGCGACGGCTGAATGTGCGTTTCTCGGCGCTGGTCAGATGCGGGCAGAATCCGATGGTGGCCTATACGGCGGCCGGATTCCTCATCATGCCCCTGCTGACGCTGCTGCATCTGGCGCCTTATTTACAGACCTTTGCCGAGCTATGCCCGTGGATGGGCGTGGTGCGGGGCGTGCTGGTCACGGCCGCGGTCATGGCCGTTACGGTCTTTTTTACGAACCGCAGGCTTTTTTGGAGAACCTGATTTGAAATTTAAATAAATGAGTTATGCGAATAAAAGGAACTTTTCTCGACGAAATCAGTCATGACATTCCCCATCAGAACTGGGGCGAAGCCGAATGGGACCGCGACTTCGGCTACATGCGCGAAGCCGGCATCGACACCGTGATCCTGATCCGCTGCGGCTACCGCCGCTGGCAGACTTTTCCCTCGCGGGTGCTCACGGCCGAGGAGGGGTGTTACGAACCGCCCGTCGATCTGGTCGATATGTTCCTGCGCCTGAGCGACAAGTGGGGCATGAACTTCTGGTTCGGGCTCTACGATTCGGGCAAGTACTGGGACCGCGGCGAATACGAGCAGGAGGTGGCGCTGAACAAACGCGTGATCGACGAGGTGTGGAGCCGTTACGGACATTACAAATCCTTTGCGGGCTGGTATATTTCGCAGGAATGCAGCCGCAATACCGGCAAGATCGTCGATCTGTATGCGAGTCTGGGACGCTATTGCAAGGAGGTTTCCGGCGGTCTGCCGACCATGATTTCCCCTTATATCGACGGCAGCAAGAACGTCAGCCAGTACAATGCTTCGACTTCGAAGCAGAACGTCGTGACGCTCGAAAGCCATGAACGCGAGTGGGACGCCATCTTTGCCGGAATCAAGGGCGCCGTGGATATCGTCGCCTTTCAGGACGGCCATGTGGAGTATGACGAACTGGTCGATTTCCTGAAGGTAAACAAGAAACTGGCCGACCGTTACGGGCTGGAGTGCTGGACCAATTCCGAGACCTTCGACCGCGACATGCCGATCAAGTTCCTGCCGATCAAATGGGAGAAACTGCGGCTCAAGATGGGGCTGGCGGCTCAGGCCGGTTACCAGAACGCCATTACGTTCGAGTTCTCGCACTTCATGAGTCCGCAGTCGGCCTACCTGCAGGCGGGGCACCTGTACGACCGTTATATGGAGTATCTGAAAACCTTGGAATAGAGACCGATGAACGGACATTACCCTAAACCGGGCGGTTTGGCGGCGGCGCTGGCCGTGCTGATCGCGGTCGTGCTGGCGGCCTGCTCCCCGAAGGGTGCGGCGGGCGGCGACGCGGCCTGCGGCCTGTCGGACGACGATTTCAGAACCGAAGGCATTCTCCAAGCGATTCCCGTTCGTGCGACGTTCCTCGACGAGGTGAGCTGGGATATTCCCCACCAGAACTGGGGCGTCAGGGAGTGGGACGCCGATTTCCGGGCGATGAAAAACATGGGGATCAACACCGTGGTGCTGATCCGCGCCGGGCTGGGGCGGTGGATCGCTGCGCCGTTCGAGTGTCTGCTCGAAAGCGAGGAGGTGTACTATCCCCCGGTCGATCTGGTGGAGATGTTCCTTACGCTGGCCGACAAATACGGTATGGCGTTCTATTTCGGCATGTACGATTCGGGCAAATACTGGCAGGAGGGCCTCTTCCAGCGTGAGATAGACCTGAACCTGAAACTGATCGACGAGGTGTGGGCCAGATACGGCCACCACGAGTCGTTTCAGGGGTGGTATCTGTCGCAGGAGATCAGCCGCCGGACCAAGAACATGTCGCGCATCTATGCGGAAGTGGGCCGCCATGCCAAGGCGGTTTCGGGCGGTCTGAAAACGATGATTTCACCCTACATCCACGGCGTCAAGACCGATCAGGTGATGGCGGGCGACAAGGCCCTTTCGGTCGAAGAGCATCGCCGCGAGTGGAACGAGATACTGGGCAATGTCGCCGGAGCGGTGGACATCCTCGCGTTTCAGGACGGGCAGGTCGATTATCACGAGCTGTACGACTATCTGGTGGTGAACAAGGCGCTGGCCGACAAATACGGCATGGAGTGCTGGACCAACATCGAGTCGTTCGACCGCGACATGCCGATCCGTTTCCTGCCGATCAAATGGGAGAAACTGCTGCTGAAGCTGGACGCTGCACGGCGGGCCGGGATGCAGAACGTCATCACGTTCGAGTTCTCGCACTTCATGAGTCCCAATTCGGCCTATCCGCAGGCGGGACATCTTTACGATCGCTACTGCGATTATTTTAAAATCGACAACCCTTACCGGAAACGGTAAATATACTCCATGAAACGGCGCGGCAACATATCCTACATGCTTTTTCTTGCGGTCACGGCGGCCGTGGGCGGACTCTTGTTCGGGTACGACACGGCCGTGATTTCCGGCACCGTCGAGCTGGTGACGGTCCGCTTCGGGCTGGACAGCCTGCAGCAGGGGTGGTATGTGGGGTGCGCGCTGGCCGGCTCGATCGCCGGGGTGTTCTGTTCGGGCGTGCTGAGCGATCGGCTGGGCCGCAGGCGGACGATGCTCGTCTCGGCCGTGCTGTTCACGGTGTCGGCCGCGGGGTGCGCCCTTTGCGCCGATTTCACGCAGCTGGTCGTCTACCGGATCGTGGGCGGGCTGGGCATCGGCGTCGTTTCGGTCGTCTCGCCGCTTTACATCTCCGAGGTGTCGGCGGCGCGCCGCCGGGGCATGCTGGTCTCGTTTTACCAGCTGGCCGTCACGATGGGATTTCTGGCGGCCTATACGGTCAATTACCTGCTGCTCCGCATGGGACAGACCGCCGGTTTCGAAACGGCGTGGATGCGGCGGATCTTCGTCGATGAAGTGTGGCGGGGCATGCTGGGGGCCGAAACCCTTCCGGCGCTGGTTTTCTTCGTCATCATCTTCTTTATTCCCGAAAGCCCGCGCTGGCTGGTGCTGCGCGGACATACGGACCGCGCCCTGCGTGTGCTCGGCCGCATCAACGGCGACCGGACGGAAGCCGCCGCGGAGCTTGCGGCCATCGAAACGGCCGTCGGCGGCGGTCAGGCCCCGCAGTGGCGGCTCCTGCTGTCCAAAGGCATCCGGACGGCTGTGCTCGTCGGTGCGGCGATCGCCATTCTCGGACAGTTCATGGGCGTCAATGCCGTGCTTTACTACGGGCCGTCGATTTTCGAGCGGGCCGGATGGTCGGGCAGCGACTCGCTGTTCGCCCAGATACTGGTCGGAGCGGTCAATATGCTTACGACGGTGCTGGCGCTGGCGATCATTGACCGCGTAGGGCGCAAGAAGCTGGTTTACTGGGGCGTGTCGGGCATGGTGCTGTCGCTGCTGCTTATCGGGACCTGTTTCCTGACCGGTGAGCGGTCGGGGATGCCGGACGGCGTGCTGCTGGCGGCGTTTCTGTGTTATATTTTCTGCTGTGCCATCTCCGTCTGCGCCGTGGTCTGGGTGCTTTTGTCGGAGATGTATCCGATTCGCGTGCGTGGTGCGGCGATGTCGATCGCGGGATTCTCGCTTTGGGCGGGGACCTATCTGGTCGGGCAGCTTACGCCGTGGATGCTCGCGAATCTGACGCCGGCGGGGACCTTTTTCCTCTTCGCCGCGATGTGCGTGCCCTATATGCTGCTGATATGGAAGGCGGTGCCGGAAACGTCGGGCCGCACGCTCGAAGAGATCGAACGATACTGGACAAGATAACAATATAAAATCAGATAAGATTATGGACTTCAAAAGATTAGCGGAACAGTACAAAACCGAGTTGCTGGATGGCGTACTGCCTTTCTGGCTCGAAAAATCGCAAGATAGGGAATTCGGCGGCTATTTTACGTGTCTCGATCGTGACGGCAGCGTCTACGATACCGACAAATTCATCTGGCTGCAGGGGCGCGAAGTGTGGATGTTCGCCATGCTCTATAACAAGGTGGAGCGTCGCCCCGAATGGCTCGAATGCGCCGTGCAGGGAGCCGAGTTCCTGCGCAAATACGGCCACGGCGGCAACTACAACTGGTATTTTGCGCTGACGCGCGAAGGCCGCCCGCTGGTGCAGCCCTACAATATTTTCTCCTATACGTTCGCGGCGATGGCCTTTGCGCAGGTCGCCGTTGCGACGGGCAGCGACGAGTACGCCCTGATCGCAAAGCGGACTTTCGACCGGATTCTGGAGAAACGCGCCAATCCCAAGGGCGAGTGGTGCAAGGCCTATCCCGGAACGCGTTCGCTCAAGAGTTTCGCCCTGCCGATGATCCTCTGCAACATGGCGCTGGAGATCGAGCCGATGATCGACAAACAACTGTTGGCCGACACCATCGGGGAGTGCCTGCACGAAGTGATGGAGGTGTTTTACCGGGAAGAGCTGGGGCTGATCGTCGAGAACGTCACGGAGGACGGACGGCTTTCCGATACGTTCGAGGGCCGTCAGATGAATCCCGGACATTCGCTCGAAGCGATGTGGTTCATCATGAACCTCGGCGTGCGTCTCGACGACCGTGCGCTGATCGACAAAGCGGTGAAAATCGCGCTCAATACCGCCGAATACGGCTGGGACAAGGAGTACGGCGGCATTTTCTATTTTCTGGACCGCAAGGGCGCGCCCCGCGTGGAGCTGGAATGGGACCAGAAGCTCTGGTGGGTGCATATCGAATCGACGATCGCGATGATCAAGGGTTATCAGCTGACCGGATCGAAGGAGTGTCTGGAGTGGTTCGGGAAACTGCACGAATATACGTGGGCGCATTTCAAGGACACGGAGCATCCCGAATGGTTCGGTTACCTGAACCGCCGCGGCGAGGTGCTGCTGCCGCTCAAGGGCGGGAAGTGGAAGGGATGTTTCCATGTGCCGCGCGGACTGTTCCAGTGCTGGCAGATTCTCGAACAATGCAAATAGAACTAAAATACGGAACGATGAAAAGATATTTACTGACAATTCTGTTGTCGTTGTGGTGCGCCTGCGCATGGGCTGCGGGCAGCGTCACGGTCAAGGGGCGCGTCCTTTGCGGCGGCCGGGGCGTGGAAGGCGTCTGGGTCTCCGACGGCGAAGAGTTCGCGTGCACCGACAAAAGAGGAAATTACAGACTGCAGGCCGGTGCCGACAACCGCTTCGTCTTCGTTTGCGTGCCTGCGGGCTACGACGCTCCGGTGGAAAAGGGCGTGGTGCGCTATTTCCACCCGCTGCCCGCCGACGGCAAATCCTGCGATTTTACGCTGCTCCGCCGTGCGGGCGACGATTCGCGTTACGGGTTCATCGCCATTGCCGATCCGCAGATATGGGCGCCGAAGGAGTTTGCGAAACTCGCGGCGGCGGCCGACGACATCGCCGCCACGGTCCGCAGTTACGGCGGCATGCCTTTCCACGGCATCTGCTGCGGCGACATCGTGTCGCACGATCATTCGCTTTACGGCCGGTACAACGAAGTGATGGAGCGTACGGGAATCACGTTCCGCAACGCGATGGGCAACCACGACATGAAGGTCTACGGACGCTCTTACGAAACCTCCTTCTCGAAGTTCGAGCAGATGTACGGTCCGGTCTACTATTCGTTCGACGTCGGACGCATCCACTATGTGGTGCTCGACGACAACTTCTTCATCGGGCGCGACTATTTTTACATCGGCTATCTCGAAGAGCGGCAGATGCGCTGGCTCGAAAAGGACCTTGCCCGCGTGCAGCCCGGTTCGACGGTGGTCGTCTGCCTGCATATCCCTTCGACCTGCGAGGAGCAGGACCGCAAGCAGTTCCGCTACGATCGCGCCGGATCGACGATGACCAACCACAGGGGGCTTTACGAAATTCTGAAACCCTACCGGGCGCATATCATTTCGGGCCATACCCATACGACCTTCAACCAGTCCATCGCCCCCGGTCTCTACGAGCATGTGACACCCGCCCTGAGCGGCGCATGGTGGCAGGGTCCGCTCTGCACCGACGGTACGCCCGCCGGGTACGGCGTCTATGAGGTGAACGGCGACCGGATCGACTGGTATTACAAATCGACGGGTTATCCGGCCGACTACCAGATGAAAATTTACAGCGGCCGCGAATATCCCCAGTTCGAAGGGTACGCTGTGGCCAACGTCTGGGCCAGCGACCCGGCGTGGGAGGTCCAGTTTACGATCGACGGCGTGCCGAGCGGTCCCGCCGAGCGGTTTCAGGCTTACGATCCCGCCGCGAAACAGATGTACTCCGACACCAGTCAGATGGACCACAAATGGATTTACCCTTCGATTTCGGACCACTATTACCGCGTTGCGCTGCCCGAAGGGGCGAAGCGCGTCGAGGTGTCGGCTACGGACCGCTTCGGGCGGATCAGCCGTGCCGCAGTCGATTTGAAATAAACGACCGAATATGAGATTTACCGGACTGAAATATTTGCAGCTGCTGGCGTGCTTGGGGCTGTTTGCATGCGGTTCCGCCGAGCGTTATGACGTGGTGATCGTCGGCGGGGGAGCGAGCGGAACGGCGGCCGGACTGCAGGCGGCCCGCATGGGGGCGCGAACCTTGATCGTCGAGGAGTTCGACTGGCTCGGCGGCATGCTCACCTCGGCGGGCGTGAGCGCCACCGACGGCAATTACCGCCTGCGCGGCGGCATCTGGGACGAGTTCCGGACGGAGCTGGCCCGGCATTACGGCTGCGATTCGGCCCTGATAACGGGGTGGGTCAGCAACGTGATGTTCGAACCTTCGGTGGGCGACAGTATTTTCAAACAGCTCGTCGCCCGCGAACCGAACCTCACCGTGTGGTACCGTTCGGCGGCCGAGACGGCCGGACGCGGGAAGGATGTATGGCGGCTGGGTGTCCGGCGTGATGGCCGGCTCCGGCCGGTCGAAGCCGACGTGCTCGTCGATGCGACGGAGCTGGGCGACGTCGCCCGGATGGCGGGCGTCCCCTATGACGTCGGCATGGATTCGTCGGCCGTCACGCACGAGGATATCGCCCCGGACGAAGCCAACGGCATCGTGCAGGACCTGACCTACGTCGCCGTACTGAAGGATTACGGCCGCGACGTCACGATTCCGCGGCCCGATGGGTACGATCCGTCGCTTTTCGCCTGCTGCTGCGTGAATGACCTCTGCATCGCTCCGAAGGAGCCGCATCGCATGTGGTCCCGCGAGATGATGATTACCTATGGAAAACTGCCCGACGGCAAATACATGATCAACTGGCCGATCGAGGGCAACGATTACTACGTGGACATGATCGACATGACGCCCGAAGAGCGGGCCGACGCCGTCCGCAGGGCCAAGAATCATACGCTGTCATTCGTCTATTTCCTCCAGCATGAGTTGGGATTCAATACGTTGGGATTGGCCGACGACGAGTTCCCTACGGAGGACCGGCTGCCGTTCATTCCCTATCACCGCGAATCTCGGCGCATTCACGGCGCCGTGCGTTTTACGCTCAACGACATCACCGACCCCTACGCAGGAACGCTTTACCGTACGGCGGTCGGTGTGGGCGATTATCCGGTCGATCAGCACCATACCCGCTATTCGGGCTGGGACGAACTGCCCGACCTCTATTTCCATCCCATCCCCTCGTACGGTTTTCCGCTGGGCATCGTGATCCCCGCAGGATTTCCGGGGTTGCTCGTAGCCGAAAAATCGGTCTCGGTAACCAACCTCGTCAACGGCTCCACGCGCCTGCAACCCGTCGTGTTGCAGATCGGGCAGGCAACGGGAGCCTTGGCGGCGTTGGCCGCGGCGGCGGGCGTCGATCCGTCCGAAGTCGCGGTGCGCAGGGTGCAGGAGGCGGTGCTCGATGCGGGCGGCTACCTGCTGCCGTACCTCGACCTGCCGGCCGACGATCCGCGCTTCGGGGCGATGCAGCGGATCGGCGTGACCGGAATCCTCAAGGGGCGCGGAGCCAACGTCGGCTGGGAGAACCAGACTTGGTTCGACGCCGATCGGACGATCGCGGAATCCGAACTGCGCGAAGGGCTGCGCGAAGTCTATCCGTCGGTCCGGCCCTCCGTTCTGGAAACGCCGGTCGATGGGGCGCTCCTGACGGCGATGCTGGCCGAAGCGCTCGGCAAGCCGGCCGGGGATGTTGCGGCGCGGACGGAGCGTGCCGCCGCCGGACTGCTGTCCGGTTACGATCCGGCGCGTCCGCTCACGCGGCTCGAATGCGCGCTGCTGATCGACGCGGTGGCCGATCCTTTCCATGCGGCCGAAGTCGATATTTACGGGAACTACAAACGAAAATAGCTTTTAATTTTTCATGAAAAAACTGCTGACTGTATGCCTGCTGGCCTTTGCCGCGGCAGGTGCGACCGGCTGCCGGAGTGCCGCCGAGGGGGTGAAACCCAAACTGATGTGGCTCGACTGTTCGGCCAACTGGGTGCGTTTCAGTTACCCCGATTCGATCCGTTATTATGTGAACAAGTGCCGGGAGGCCGGCATGACGGCGCTGGTGCTCGACGTCAAGGGCACTTCGAGCGAAGTGGTATATCCCAGCGAGCATGCGCCCCAAGTCCGGGAGTGGAAAGGGTTTGTCCGCCCCGATTTCGATTTCGTGGGTACTTTCGTCGAAGCTGCGCACGATGCCGGACTGGAGATTTACGGTTCGTTCAACACCTTTGCCGAAGGCAACGGCGTATTCCGTCGCGGACTGATCTACGACGGGCATCCCGAATGGCAGGCCGTGAACTATGTCCCCGGCAGGGGACTGGTGCCCCAGCTGGAGATTCCGGAGAAGAAGGTGCTGTTCGCCAATCCCGCGCTCCCGGCCGTTCAGGATCACGAAATCGCCATTTTCAAGGAGGTGGCGCAGAAGTACGATTTCGACGGTCTGCTGCTCGACCGCGGCCGCTACGACAATATCCAGTCCGACTTCTCGGATTTCTCGCGCGGGAAATTCGAGGCTTATATCGGAAAAAAGCTGGATCGTTTCCCGGAGGATATCTATACGTGGGAGGAGGACGGCGACGGCAGCTGGAAACGCATCGACGGCCCTTATTTCAAGCAGTGGATCGAGTGGCGCGCGTCGGTGATCTACGACTTCTTCAAACGCACCAAAGAGGAGCTGAAAGTCGTGAAGCCCGGCCTGAAGTTCGGCGCTTATACGGGTGCGTGGTACCCGTCCTATTTCGAAGTGGGCGTCAATTGGGCAAGCAATACGTACGATCCTTCGCAGGATTTCGCATGGGCCACGCCCGGCTATAAGAATTACGGATATGCCGAACTGCTGGACATCTTCACCAACGGCAATTACTATTGGAACGTGACCGTCGACGAGTACCGTCGCAGCAACGGCCTGCACAAGAACGAGACCGACAGCGAAATGTCGAAGGGCGACCACCTCAGCGTCGAGGGCGGGTGCCGCTATTCGCGCCGTCTGCTGGGCGGCAGACCTTTCTTCGGCGGGATGTACGTCGAGGACTACAAACGCGATACGACCCAGTTCAAGCGGGCCGTGGAGATGAATCTCCGCGAATCGGACGGACTGATGGTGTTCGACATCGTGCATATCATCAACCGCGACTGGTGGGGACCGCTGCAGCGGGCCGTCAGCGCCTATGAAGCGGAGGCGAAGCAATGAGCAGACGGCTGATTTTTGCGGTGCTGGCGCTGTTGTGCGCCGGCGCCGTTTCCGCCCAGAAGCGGACGGAAGCGCCCGCCGCGTCGTCCGAGGTGCGCTATGTCGGACGTACGCAGACAAACGGCGGCGACGTGAGTTTCGACTGGAGCGGAACCAGTTTCGAGTGCCGTTTTACGGGCGGTTCGCTGGCCATGCGCGTTTCGGATACGAAAAAGAACTACTACAACCTGACCGTCGACGGCCGCGACGCCGGCGTCGTTACGACGTTCGGGACGGATTCGGTCGTAGTGCTGGCCGAGAAGCTGGGCCGCGGCGAACATACCGTGCGGATGCAGAAGCGCACCGAGGGCGAGCAGGGGCGCACGACGATCCATGCCTTCCTGCTCGACAGGGGAGGACGTCTGCTGCCTGCGGCGCCCGCGCCCGGACGGCATATCGAATTTATCGGCAACTCGCTGACCTGCGGTTACGGGACCGAGGGGCTTTCGAAGGACGAGCCGTTCAAACCCCAGACCGAGAACTGCAACAAGGCGTACGCCTGCATCATCGCCCGTTATTTCGGCGCCGACTATACGCTGATCGCCCATTCGGGACGCGGCGCGGCGCGCAATTACGGCGATAAGAACACCACTTCGCAGAATACGATGGCCGACCGCATCGCCAATACGTTCGACGAGGCGGCGGAACCGGCGTGGGACTTCGCGGCGTCGCCGTACCGTCCCGATCTGGTCGTCATCAATCTGGGATCGAACGACTTCTCGACCCTGCCGCATCCTTCGCGCGATGAGTTTGCGGCCGCCTACACCCGCATCCTGCAGACTCTGCGCGGCGCCTACGGCGACGAAATGCCGATCCTCTGCGTGGCGCCGCGCGTCAGCGAACCGGCCTTCACCTATATCCGCGACCTGTGTCAGTCCGCCGTCGTGCCGAACCTCCATTTCGCGGCCATCCTGCCCGGCTACTGCAACGACGGAAGCGAGCTCGGATCGTCGGCCCATCCCAATTACGCCGGCCAGCGCAAGATGGCGATGCTGCTGATCCCCTACGTTTCGACGCTGACGGGATGGGAGGCGGAGATCAAACTGGTCGAATAGGCGTTTGGCCGTATCGCGGCTTTTTGCTACTTTTGTCCCCCGGTTAGGAACGGAGTAGCGAATTATGGAATCTCACAAGAACAAATTGCCCTCGGCATGGGTGTCGGCGCTGCCGCTCGCAGTGCTGACACTCCTTTTATATGTGGTCATCCGCTGTTTCGGGGGCGATGCGATAAACGGCGGAAGCCAGATCGCGCTGCTCTCGGCCACGTCGGTCTGCGTGATGCTCTCGATCGGCATCTACCGCTGCAAGTGGTCGGTGCTTGAGGATGCGATCATCGACAACATACGCGCCTCGGCGTCGGCCATCATCATCCTGCTGCTGATCGGCGCCATCGCCGGATCGTGGATGGTGAGCGGCGTGGTGCCGACGATGATCTATTACGGGCTGAAAATCCTGCACCCCTCGTTTTTTCTCGTCGCCTCGTGCGTCATCTGCGCCGGCGTGTCGCTGATGACCGGCAGCTCGTGGACGACGATCGCCACGATCGGCGTGGCGCTGATGGGCATCGGGCAGGCGATGGGCTTTCCCGAAGGGTGGATCGCGGGCGCGATCATTTCGGGCGCCTATTTCGGCGACAAGATTTCGCTGCTCTCCGATACGACGGTACTCGCTTCGTCCACCGTCGGCGTGCCGATCTTCACGCATATCCGCTACATGCTCTACACGACCGTTCCGTCGTTCGTCGTCGCGCTGGCGGTCTTCGTCGTCGCGGGGCTGACGCTGAGCCATACCGGCGGCGCGCCCGCCGAACTTTACGCCGATTCGCTGCGCGGCGCTTTCCGGATTACGCCGTGGCTGCTGCTGGTGCCCGTGGCGACGGGCGTGCTGATCGTGCGGAAACTTCCGGCCATCGTGACGCTTTTCTGCGCCGCGGTCTTCGCCTGCGTCGCCATGCTGCTGGCGCAGCCCGAACTGGTGGCGAAGGTGGCCGGAGTCGAAGGGCTGAACTTCATGTCGGGATTCAAAGGCGTGCTGATGAGCTGTTTCGGGCCTACGGCGCTGGAGACCGGAAGCCCGCAGCTCGACGAACTGGTGGCCACGCGCGGCATGGCCGGCATGCTCAATACCGTATGGCTCATCATCTGCGCCATGTGCTTCGGCGGCGTGATGACCGGCAGCGGCATGCTGGGGGCGCTGACGGCCGTTTTTCTGAAATTCGTCCGCCGCACCTTTTCGGCCGTGGCTTCGACGGTCGGGGCCGGAATCTTTTTCAACCTCTGCACGGCCGACCAGTATATCTCGATCATCCTTTCGGGCCGTCTGTTCCGGGAACTCTATGCCGAACGGGGGCTGGAATCCCGTCTGCTGAGCCGCTCGGTCGAGGATTCGGCGACGGTCTGTTCGGTGCTCGTGCCGTGGAACTCGTGCGGCATGACGCAGGCCACGGTGCTGGGCGTCTCGACGTTCGTCTACATGCCTTACTGCATCTTCAATATCGTCAGTCCGCTGATGTCGCTGTGCGTGGCGGCTCTCGGCTGGAAAATCAAAAAGGCCGCATCTTCTGCCGGCCGCAGACAATGATTATGGAAACGACTGTAAATACCGATCTGGTCATCTTCGACCTCGACGGCACGCTGCTCGACACGATCGGCGATCTGGCCGTCGCCTGCAACGCCGTTCTGGCCCTGCGCGGCCTTCCGCAGCACTCCTACGAGGAGTACTGCCATTTCGTCGGCAACGGCATCATGCGGCTCGTGGAGCGCGCCCTGCCCGAAGAGCTTCGCACGCCCTATACCGTTGCGGCCGTGCGCGCCGATTTCGTGAAATACTATACCGAGCATATCGATGCCTATACCAAGCCTTACGACGGGATTCCGGAGCTGGTCGCGGGGCTTGTGCGGCGCGGCGTGCGTATCGCCGTAGCGTCGAACAAATTTCAGGCGGGAACCGAGAAGCTCGTCCGGCTGTTTTTCCCCGACGTTCCTTTCGCCGCGGTCTTCGGCCAGCGCGAAGGGGTGCCTCTGAAGCCGGACCCGGCCGTGGTGGAGGAGATTCTCTCGCTGACGGGCGCGGCGAAGGAGCGGGTGCTCTACGTCGGCGATTCGGGCGTGGACATGCAGCCCGCCGCGGCTGCGGGCGTACGCTCGGTGGGCGTCACGTGGGGTTTCAGAAAACGCGGGGAGCTGGTCGAGTCGGGCGCCGTGCATATCGTAGACCGGCCTGCGGAGATTCTCGCCCTGCTGTAATCGGGCAGTTCGGTTCGAAAAAGCGACAACCGGTCCGCAAGGGCCGGTTGTCGCTTTTTCAGCAGTAGGTCTTCACGTCGTCGAGCGTGATGCGCTCTTCGCTGAGGATGATGAGCCGCTCTATGACGTTGCGCAGTTCGCGGATGTTGCCGCTCCACCGCATCGCCTGCAGTTCGCGCAGGGCATTGCTCTCGATGCGTTTGGGCGGAATGCCGTATTCGGCGCAGATCGTGCGGATGAAATGGTCGGCCAGCAGCGGAACGTCCTGCGCGTGGTCGCGCAGCGCCGGAACGCGCACCACGATCACGCCGATACGGTGGTAGAGGTCTTCGCGGAAGTTGCCCTTCGTGATCTCGTCGCGCAGGTTCTTGTTCGTGGCGGCGATCACCCGCACGTCCACGTCGATGTCCTTGTCGCTGCCCACGCGGCAGATCTTGTTCTCCTGCAGCGCGCGCAGCACCTTGGCCTGCGCCGCCAGCGACATGTCGCCGATCTCGTCCATGAAGAGCGTGCCGCCGTCGGCCTGCTCGAATTTGCCTTTGCGCTGTTTGATCGCCGAGGTGAAGGCACCCTTCTCGTGTCCGAAGAGTTCGCTTTCGATCAGCTCCGAGGGGATGGCCGCGCAGTTCACCTCGACGAACGGCGCCGCGGCGCGCGAGCTTTTGGCGTGCAGCCAGCGGGCGACAAGCTCTTTGCCGGTGCCGTTTTCGCCCGTGATCAGTACGCGCGCCTCGCACGGCGCCACCTTGTCGATCAGCTGGCGGACGTGTTCCATCTGCGGCGAGGTGCCGATGATTTGTTCCGTATGCATATTGCGCGAACGGCGCGAGCGGCGTGCGGGAGCGGCCGCGGGTGCGCAGGCGGGAGCGGGCGCCGGGTTGTCGATGGTGCGGTGTATGGACTGCAGCAGGCGGTTCATGTCGATGGGCTTGGTGAGGTAATCCTGCGCACCGTTGCGTACGGCTTCGACCGCCGAGTCGATCGACGCTTCCGCCGAAAGAACGATGAACGGGATTCCGGCGTCGGGAATCTTGCAGCCCCGGTCTGAAAGGATGACGTCGAACGGTATTTTCTCGCACATCGTCGATGCAGCCTCCTCATCTTCGGCGGCTTCGGTCGAGAAGCCTTCGAATTCGAGACGCTCGCGGAGCGTGTTTCGCATACTTTTTGATTGGTCCAGAATTAAAACCTTTGCCATAGCTTGTTTTTACTGAAATTTTACCTACTTTTGTCCCAAAGTTATGACTTTCTGCGGTGCAAAACCAATCTTGAGGGGCCTTGCCGAACAGGGTGGAGAGTCGGATAAAACGTCTTGAATCGGTCCATCGCGACAACCCCGCCGGACGCTCCGGCGGCCGTTTTGCAACAGTGCCGAGGACCACAATTACAATATGAAAAAGAATTACAATTACACACGACGCAAGTTGTACCTGCCCGAATACGGACGGCATATTCAGGAGATGATCGACTCGCTGCAGCTGATCGAGGACCGCCGCGAGCGCAACCGTCAGGCTCGTGCCGTGATCGCCGTGATGGGCAATCTCAACCCGCTGCTGCGCGATACCGCCGATTTCACCCATAAGCTGTGGGATCACCTCTTTATCATGTCTGATTTCCAGCTCGATGTGGATTCGCCCTATCCGCAGCCGACCCGTCAGGAACTGACTATCGCGCCGCGCCGCATGGCCTATTCGCAGGGACGCATCGCCTTCAAGCACTACGGCAAATACGTCGAGCGGATGATCGGGAGTCTGGCCGGCGACAAGGACCGCAGGGAGGTGTCGCGCACGGTGGACAATCTGGCCCGGTACATGCGCTCGAAGAGCTACGAATACAATCAGGAGCATCCCAACAACGAAGTGATCGTTAAAGACATCAAACGCATGTCCGGGGGTGCTATTGAAATAGATGAAGTTGCTTTAAACAATCTCCGAAGCGACTATAAACAGCACTTTATGGCACGTCCCCAGAAAGGTCCCCAGCAGCGCAATCAGCAGCGTCAGCAGAAAAACCGCAATCAGCAGCACAACCGCAATTTTTCGAAAAACAACGGTCCGCACCGCAATTCGTCGAAATAAGAGGTGCGTATTTTCGGAAATTTGCTATATTTGTGAGCATTTTACTGCAGAAACGTGAGATTAATGAACAAACAAACGCTTTTCGTCTCCCTGACCGCGGCCGTCATGTTGTGTGCCTGCCAGTCGTCGAAGGTGAAGATTTCAGGCCGCATCGTCGGCAACGACGCCAAAAATGTTTACTTGGAGCAGGTGTCTCCCCTGTCGCAGTCGGTCATCGACTCGGCCGTGCTCGACAAGGAGGGTAATTACCGTTTCGAGCTGAAGGGCGTGACCCGGACGCCTTCGCTTTACAATATAATTTACAACGGCGAACGTATTCCGCTCTTTCTGGCGGGCGGTGACCGCTTGTCCGTGAATTCCGTGGGCAGTTTCATCCGCAACTATACGGTCGAAGGGTCGAAGGAGACCGAGCTGCTGCGGCAGTTCTATCAGGCTTTCGTCGGCGGCGCCCAGCGGCTCGACAACATCGCCGGCCAGTTCGCCCGGACGAACCTCTCCGAAGAGGAGCGCAAGGCGCTGGTGAAGGAGTATACCGACGAATACTACCGCATCCGCCGCGAGCAGCTGCGGTTCATCATCGAGAACAAGTCTTCGCTGGCGGCGGTTTACGCCCTGTACCAGCGGTTGCCGGGCGACACCTATCTGTTCAACGGTGACAGCGACGTGGTTTATTACCGCACGGTGGCCGAAGCGCTCGAACAATCCTATCCCGATTCGCCTTACCTGCAGTCGCTGCTGGCCGAGATTACGCGCATGGACGCCCGCATCAGCCTGACGTCGCGCATCTCCGAAGCGGGGTATCCCGATCTGGAACTCTCGGACATTTACGGCAAGAAGGTGCGGCTCTCGTCGCTGACGGGCAAGGTCGTGCTGCTGGACTTCTGGTCGGCCGAACTGGGCAACAGCAATACGCTCAATGCCGAGCTGAAGGAGGTCTACAAGAAATACGCCGACGCTCCGACGCCGTTCGAGGTCTATCAGGTGGCTGTCGATTCGTCGAAACCCCTTTGGATCACTGCCGTGCAGGAGCAGCAGCTGCCTTGGATCTCGGTGAGCGATCTGCGCGGTCAGGCTTCGACGGCGCCCCGGCTCTACAACGTGCAGAAACTTCCGGCCAATTTCCTGATCGACCGGGAGGGCACGATCGTGGCCAAGGATATTTACGGCAAGAGTCTTGAGCGGAAGCTCGACGAACTGACGAAATAGGGCGTGTCCGAATCCCGGATGCTTTCCGGCTGCGCTCGGACAAGCCTCGGAAAATGCGGCGTTTTGCCGTGCGAGTCCCCGGCAACGGGGATTCGGTCAATTGTTTAGAACGATTTATGAACCATTATTTCGCATCCGACATCCATCTGGGCGCAGGCGGTGAGGCGTTCGCCGGGGAAACCGAACGCCGTTTCGTGGCTTGGCTCGACGATGCGGCGAAGGATGCGGAGTCGATATTTCTGGTCGGAGACCTTTTCGACTTCTGGTTCGAATACCGCGAGGTCGTGCCGAAGGGCTTCGTGAGGACGCTGGGCAAGCTGGCCGAACTGACCGACCGGGGCGTGCGGGTCGTCTTTTTTACCGGAAACCATGATATGTGGGTCGGCGACTACCTCGCCCGCGAATGCGGCGTCGAAGTCTACACTTCGCCACAGCGGTTCTGCCTGAACGGCAAACATCTCTTTATCGCCCACGGCGACAACATGAAGATCGACGGACAGCCGGTGCTCAAACTGCTCAACACCGTATTTCGTTCGCGGACGCTGCGCTGGCTCTTTTCGTGGGGCGTGCATCCCGACTGGGCGCTGCGCTTCGGCCATTGGTGGAGCGGCAAGTCGCGCAAGTCGCACGCCGCCGACACCCTCGACGTCTCGCTTACCGAGCCGCTGATCCAATACGCCCGCGAATATGCCGCCATGCACGATGTCGATCATTTCGTTTTCGGGCATATGCACTTCCCGCGCGACTTCCGCGAAGGGAATCTGCATGTGATAAACCTCGGCTGCTGGGAACAGTATCCCTCTTATGCCGTTTTGGACGCGTCGGGCGAAATGACGCTGAGAAGGCTCGAAGCGTTCCGTTAGTGCGGGGGCGCGGGGCGGCCCGCTGCTCCGCGCGGAAGAAATGTCTATTTGAGCGGAAAAAATGTCTATTAAAGAAGAACGATGAAACAATACCTCGATCTGCTGCGCAGGATCAAGACCGAAGGCGTCGTGCGCGGCGACCGTACCGGCACCGGTACCAAAGGCGTCTTCGGACATCAGATGCGCTTCGATCTGGCGGAGGGCTTTCCCCTGCTGACGACCAAAAAAGTATTTCTGAAGGGCGTGATCCACGAGCTGCTCTGGTTCTTGGCCGGCGATACCAATATAAAATACCTCGTGGACAACGGGGTGCATATCTGGGATAACGATGCATTCCGCTATTACAACGAGCTTTGCGTGCGCCACGGCGTGCTGCCTGTCGACCGCGACACGTTTCTGCGGGCGGCGCAGGAGGGAGTCGAATCGCCGGTCGAAGGGTATAAATTCGGCGATCTGAACCACGTTTACGGCTATCAGTGGCGCAGCTGGCCCAAGCCCGACGGCACCGTCGTCGATCAGATCGCGCAGGCGGTCGGGCTTATCAGGAGCAATCCCGAATCGCGGCGCATTCTCGTCTCCGCATGGAACGTCGCCGAGGTGGAGGATATGGCCCTGCCGCCGTGCCATGTGCTGTTCCAGTTCTACGTGGCCGAAGGAAAACTCTCGTGCCAGCTTTATCAGCGCAGTGCCGATACGTTTCTGGGCGTGCCGTTCAATATCGCCTCCTATGCCCTGCTGACGTTGATGACGGCGCAGGTCTGCGGCCTGCAGCCCGGTGAATTCGTCCATACGCTCGGCGACACGCACCTCTATCTGAACCATCTGGAGCAGGTGGACGAGCAGCTTGCGCGCGAACCCCGTCCGCTGCCCGTAATGCGGCTCAATCCTGCCGTGAAGTCGCTCTTCGACTTCCGCTACGGGGATTTCACGCTCGAAGGCTACGATCCGTGGCCGGCGATCAAGGCGCCGATGTCGTTCTGAATCGTTTCGCTCCCGGCAGGGGCGGCGAATCACTTGCGCGCTGATCCGCCGGAACCGAAAAACAACAGGCGTCCCCTTTGCAGGGACGCCTGTTTTCGCTGACTGTTTCGCTGACCGTTATTTCCGGACGATGCTGATTTTCCCCGGCTTCTTGTAGCGGTTGTTTTCGATGACGACCTGCTGCGAGCTGCGGATGTCGATCGTCGGGAGGTCGTTGTAGGGCTTGTACTTCTCCGATAATTCGATGGTGTTGTCTCTGAAAATCAGTCCTCCGACGGATTTCGCCCGGAGCAGCTGCTCGTTGAAGGTCCGGAACAGATTGCCTTCGATGGTGATGTTGCGTTCGTAGGGATGGCCCGGAACCTCTTTTTTCTGGTGCGGGTTGATGAAGATCGTCGGGAAATCGGCGCCGCCGTATGTGCCGTCGAGAAACCTGTTGTTGCGGATCGTCACGTCGCGCACGGCTCCCGATTCGTACCAGTGGTCCATGTCTCCCTCGAACAGAATGGCGGACATCATGGACGAGAAGGTGTTGCCCTCGACGACGACTTTCCGGGGCGTGCTGACCAGAATGCTTCTCGCCCGGTTGTTGCGCACGACGTTGTTCCGGAAGATCAGTTCCGGGTACCACGACATGTTTTCCAGCCCGTCGCCGACCGTGAGTCGGCCTTCAACGGGAGCGGTGAACGTCAGCCGGATGTAATGGGCGTTGATGCGTTCCGATTTTTTCACCCGCAGGGTGTGTTTCGTAAGCAGGGTCTCTGCGTCCACCACGTCGATTTCGTCGCCCTTTCCGGCGAACTCATATCCGGCCTGCTGGGGGTGGTTGATGCGGGCGATGACCTGATCGGGCGCCGTGATGCCGGTCACGCGGACGTAGGAGCCGTGTACGTTGGTCGCATCGTCGAGCATGTTCTCGAAAACGCACTCTTCGATCAGGACGGTTCCCCGGCAGTTGCAGAAGTGCGTGGCGTCCGCCGTGGTCGTTATCATCCGGGGGCTTCCCTTCCGCAGGATCACCTGCAGCCTGCGGACGGTGACGTTGTCGGTCTTTTCGGCGATCAGCCCCATGCCGCCGCAGTGGTGGATGGTTACGTCCTCGACCAGAACGCCGGACGACGCGGTCGCGTGGATGGCGGGCGAATGCCGGTTCTGGGTAAAGACGCCTTTGAACGTCAGGATCGTTCCGACGGGCGGCAGGGCGCGCACGAACCGGGTGTGGAGTTCATAACGGCCGGGAGCCTTCGGCGTAACCCGTATGTCGAAATTATCCGGCTTGGGGATGTAGTAATCGTCGCTGCGGTAGGAGGTGGCCATGGTGCCGGGATCGAAAACGATGTTCTCGCCCGGAATGCGCTCTTCCCAGCCTTCCGCCCGCATGATGAGCTTGCCGTTCTCGACCGCATGGCCGAATTCGTCCGGAATTTCGATCTCGATACGCTGCGTCTCCGCATCCGCAGCCGTCACCTTTCCTTCCAGCGTGAAGGGAACCTCCCAGTCTACGGTGAAATTGCGCAGCGTTACGCCGTGCGAATCCTCGATCAGAAACGGGATGATCCGGCCGTGGAAAATGAATTCCGAGCCGCCGCCGTCGATCTCGATATTCCGCCGTCCCGTCAGCGGGAATGCGAAATGCCGGTATCCGTTGTCGTGGTTGGTGATGCAGTGGTATTTTCCTGCGGCGAATTCCGGCCGGAAATGGTAGGTGCCTTCGGGGAATACCAGTTTTACCGGTTTGTCCGCCGGGATGCTTTCGAGCAGGGTGTAGACGAACGGGGTCATGTCCTGCGTGTCGTACCGGCCTTTGTAGTCCGCGATGTCGATTACTCCGGTTCGGGCGGATGCCGTACCGCAGACCATATTCACGAGGAGTATGACCGTTCCCAAGCATGGTTTCATGCGCATGGCTATTTCTTGATATTGTTCTTTTCCCAGACAGGCGTACCCGTGTCGGCGCCGTACCGCTCTCCGTGGCTGCGCGTCACCTCTTTTGAGTTTTCGACCTCGTTGTCCGACATTTTCAGTCCATCAACTGACGTAACGACGATTGCCGGGTAGGGACAGTCGGTCACCTTGTTCTTCCGGACGGTGATGTTTCTGAATGCGCCCGGTTCCGCGACCTTCGCCTCGCCGGTGATGTAGAAGAGCGACAGCGCTCCGGGAGGCATGCGCGGATTGCCGCGTTCGAACATGCACTCCTCGATCGTATTGCCGACGATCTGCACGTTCGAGGAGAAGCCTCCTCCCATCCATTCGATTTCGGGCGACATGAGGATTCCCTGCATGGCGCATCCGGTTATCCTGTTCGACGCCACCACTCCGTCGATACCCTTGATCAGGATTCCGCGCGAGCGTACGTGGCCCACCTCGTTGTCTTTGACGAGGAATCCGCAGCCGACGGCGTCGGCGTTGAAAACCACGTCGCCGGGGCCGACTTCGAAGGGCATCTGCTTCACCTTGAGCCGGAATCCGAGCTTGTAGGAGGCTTTCGACAGCAGCGACGGATAACCCGTCGTCACGGCGTTGCGCTGTTCTTCGGTCGGGTCGAAGCGACTGACCGAAACCAGCCGGAGTTCGCCTTTGCGTTTCCCGTCGTAACCGACCACGACCAGTCTGTCGCCGCGGCGGAATACGGGGTGGGTTTCACGCGTCACCAGGTCGATCGTTCCCTTTGCGGCGTCGGCCGATCCGACCGGGAACGAGCGTCCGCAGACGATGATGCAGTCGTCGCCGTTGTGGCCTACCTTGCACCCCGTGACGGTCGGGCCTTTCCGGGCCTGACTGCTGTGTATGCCGTCGGCGTTGCCCGAACGCAGGCGGGGCCTGATGCCCTGCGGCATGGGGCCACGGTCGACGACGCAGTTTCTGTACTCGTTGGCGTAGCCCTCCTTCTCGAAAAACGAAAAGGTGTTGGACCCGTATACCGTGACGTTTTCGAGTTTGGTGTTGTAGCACTTGTTGAGCATGACGGTATGGACGCCGGCGTTCGGCTTGTCCGTTTTGACGTCCATGACTATCAGATCCCCGACCTGCTCGCCTGCGCTCCACGTTCCGTTCTTTACGGCCCGGAAGAGGTTGTGACCGAGCTGCTTGAGTGCGGAGTAGTTGCTCGTGTAGGTGGTGATGCTGTTGCGCTTGAGCAGGCGTGTCTGCGGATCGTAGAACTGCACGCGGTTGGCGGCCAGACCGGTTACGGGATAGCCTTCGTCGATCCGGACGTCGAACCAGCTTCCGTCTTCGGCCACGGTCGTAATCTCGCCCTGCGTAAAGCAGAGCGGATCGTAGTCGATGGTCAGGTCGCGCAGTTCCACCCGCACGCAGTTGTAAAAGCTGAACGCCTGCTCCTGATTGTTGCAGACGACCGTCGATCCGTTGCCGTTGATGTGGACGTCGGTCAGGTTGTGGAACTTGTACGGCCCGTTGTTACGTACGTCGAGCGTGTAGGTGCCTTTGGGTATTTCGATGAGGTTCCGGCCTTTCTGTCGGTCGAGGACCTCGTATAGATCGGGATGATTCTGCGCTGCCGCAGATGTCGCGAGACATGCGGCAGCACAGAAAACAGTCAGTTTTTTCATCTGAATAGGGTTCATTGTTGGAGTTCGTCGGCAGGAATCGTCAGATTGTCTGCGAGTACCCCGGATTCTGGCTCAGGATTTTGTTCACTTCGCGTTCGCGCTTGGGCACGGGCATCCATATCTTGTACGGTTTGTAATTGTTCTTGATCGGCTCCATCTGCGGGGCGAAGTAGTAATATTTGCTGCCGGCGTCGTTGACGGTTTTCATATTGCCGATCACCTCCGTCATTTTGCCCGTGCGGATCAGGTCGATGCGGCGCCAGCCCTCGACGCAGAGTTCGCGCGAACGTTCGTCGAGCAGCTCTTCCATGAAATCGGTCTTGTAGTAGGCCGAATTCATGGCGTTGAGCGCCGATTCGTCCAGTTTGCCGTCCGTGTCGGTGCAGGCGCGTTCGCGCACCTCCTCGACCAGTTCGCGCGCCAGGGATTCGTCGCCCGTCTTGTAAAGCGTTTCGGCGTACAGCAGTACGATGTCGGCGAAGCGGAGCATCGGGAAGTCGATGTTGCTTGCCCAGGTCGGAATGCCCTGCGTCGTTCTGGCGGCGGGGTCCGACTGGCGGAACTTGCCGTGGCAGAGGTTGGCGCCCGATGCGTAAAGCGCCACGGGACTGAAGTATTTGGCTCCGTTGATCGTCGTGTAATCGGTGACGTTGTTGCCCAGACTGCCGCAGAGGTTCCAGCCCATGCGGCTGTCCTCGGTCACGTACTTGTCCGACAACTCGCCCGTCGGGCGTATCCAGCCGTAACCGCCTCCGTTGGTGCCGACGTTGCCCTGCGGCCCGGCCCAGTAGGCGAAGAGGAAATATTCGTTCGAGCCGCCCGCTCCGGTCTGTACGACCATCATGCACTCCTCTTTCTGACTGCTTTTGGTGTCGGCCAGAAAGTTGTAATGGTAAGGCTTGATGAGCTTGTAGCCGCTGTGGGCGTAAATATCTTCGGCGATCGCCGCAGCTTTTTTCCAGCACGCTTCGGCATCGACCCAGTCGAAACTGTTGACCGGAGAGCCGAGTTCCTGCCCTACGCGGTTCTCCTTGCAGGAGGCCAGATAGGTATACATCTTGAGCAGATAGCCGCCCGCGGTCCATTTGTTTACGCGGCCGTTTACGTTCGAATTGCGGTCGGGAAGCTCCTTATAGGCCTTGTCGAGGTCTTCCTCGATGCAGGCGTAAACCTTGTCGAGCGGTTCGCGCGGAGCCTCGGCCGACGAGTTGGGCGTGTTCGGCAGGGGCACTTCGCCCCAGAGCCACGCCTGATAGAGCCTGTAAAGGCCGCGCAGCAGCTTCGCTTCGTTGACGATCTCGTCGCGGCGTTTGGTGTCCATGTCGATGGCCGGCACTTTCTGGATGATGTGGTTGGCCCGGTCGATGCCGACGAAGAGTCCGAACCAGGCCATCGAGACGAAGTCGGCCTCTTCGTTGTAACCGCAGCTGGCGATGATCTGGTGGTGCGGGTCGCTGATGCCGTTGGGGGCGACCTCGTCGCCGAGCATCATCAGGTAGTGCATGCCGCGTCCCCAGAGGGGCTGGTTGCCGGTTCCCTGGATCGACCCTGCGTTGAGTATGTCGTATACGCCCGTAAGGGCCAGTTCCGCATTCGCGGCGGTGGTGTAGAGGTCGTCGCCCGAAACGAACGAATAGGTCTTTTCGTCGAGGAAACCGGTGCAGCCCGCCGTCGCCGTGCAGAGCAGGAGCGCAGCCGTGTATTTTAGTGCTTTCGAATAGAACGTTTTCATATTCATATCGCTGTTTTAGTATTTGATTGAAACTCCGAAGAATACGGACCGTGCGCGCGGGTAGTTGGTGTAGTCCAGTCCGGGAATCAGGCGGTTCCAGAACGACACCTCCGGGTCATAGCCCGAATAGCCCGTGCAGGTGAAGAGGTTTTCGGCCGTGACGTAGACCCGCAGGTGGGAGAGTCCTATTTTGCGCGTGATGTGCGTGGGCAGCGTATAGCCCACCGTCAGGTTTTTCAGGCGGAGGTAGGAGCCGTCCTCGACGTAGTAGCTCGACATTTCGGTCTTGCCCTCGCCGTTGAGCGACGGATACCTGTTGCCCGGACGCTCCTCCGTCCAGCGGTTGCGCCAGTAGTCCGTCGAGACGTTGTTGTAGCCCACGAAACCCTCGTAGCGGTAGCGGCCGATGTTGATGATGTCGTTGCCGTAGGACCACTGGAACATGAAGCTGAGGTCGAAATTCTTGAACGTAAAGCTGTTGGTCATGCCGCCGAAGTGCTTCGGGTCGCTGTTCGCAATGACCGTTTTGTCGTTGTTCGGGTCGATGACGTTGTCGTTGCCCGCGATGTCCTTGAATTTCATGTCGCCCGGCTTCACGGTGATTCCCGCGAACGACGGCACGCCCTCTTTCAGGTTGCCCTGCTCGTCGAAGTCGGATTGCTGGTAAATGCCGTCGAAGACGTATCCCCAGCCCGAACCGATCGGGTGTCCCACCATGACGCGGCCTACTTCGGTGATATGTCCGCCGGCGACCTTGACCGGGATCGAGCTGACGTCGCCCAGCGATACGACCTTGTTGCGGTTGAGGTTGAAGTTCAGGCTCGTCGACCATGTGAAGTTGCGTTTCTGGATATTGACCGTGTTGATCGTAAGCTCGAAACCCTTGTTGTCCACCTGCCCGATGTTCTGCCACTGACGGTAGGAGCCGATCTGGCTGGGAACGTCGGCATGCAGGAGCATGTCCTTGGTCTTTTTGTAGTAAACGTCGGCCTCGATGCTCAGACGGTTGCGGAACATGCTGATGTCCAGACCTCCGTTGAGCTGGTAGGTCGTCTCCCACTTGAGGTCGGGATTCGATATCTCCGAAGGAGACAGGCCCAGCTGCACGGAGTTGTTGTCGCCCGAATAGTAGGTCTTGTCGGTACGGCTCAGCGACTGATAGGCCGGAATGCGGTCGTTACCCGTCACGCCGTAGCTGAGCCGCAGTTTCATGTCGCTGAAAATCTTCTGCTGCTTCATGAACTCCTCCTTGCCGATGCTCCATGCGAAGGCGGCCGAGGGGAAGTAGCCGTACTTGTTGTTCTTGCCGAATTTGGACGAACCGTCGCGGCGGATCGAAGCCGTGAAGATATACTTTTCGGCGAGGGTGTAATTCAGGCGCAGGAATTCCGATTCGGAGGTGTTGCGTTCGCGGTTGGTCTGTACGTTTTCGGGGAATACGGAACCCTGACCGATGTCGAACGCTCCGTTGAAGCTCTGGTTTTCGAATCCTTCGGCGCGGGTGCTGAGACGCGTGGCGGTGTAGCCGCGCAGTTCGAATCCCAGTACGGCGTTGAAATAGTGCTTGCCGCGCGAGATGGCGTAGGTCAGCGTGTTGGAGGTCTGCCACGATTCGGTGCCGCTTTCCGCTACGACGGCCATGCCGTTTTTGGAGTACCCCCACGAGGTGGTCGAGGGATACCACTCCTCGGTCTTCGAATTCAGGATCGTGCCGCCGCCGCTGATGCGCAGTGTCAGGTTGTTGAGGATCTTGTATTTGAGGTAGAGGTCTCCGATCGTACGGTTCTGGGTGGAAGCCTTGTAGGAGTCGTTGATGAAGGTGATGGGGTTGGTCAGATTGTAGTTTTCGGGGTTGGAGGCTTCGTCATCGTCCTCGCTCAGGAAGATCGGCTTGTAGAGGACGAAGCTCTGCACCAGTCCGTTGTACGAGTTGGCGCCCGCATTGGTGACGGCTCCCTTGGTCACGATGTGGGAGAAGTTGATCGTACCGCCGATGGTGAACCGCTTGCTGAGGTCGCTGTCGAAACGGATGCGGCCCGTGAACCGTTCCATCTGGTTCTTCTTGACGATGCCCTCCTGATTGAGGTAGCCTGCCGAAGCGGCCACCTTGGTCTTCGCGCTGCCGCCCGAAGCGACGCCGATGTTGTAGCTCTGGATGATACCCGTGCGCATGACCTCCTCCTGCCAGTTGCGGCTGGGGTAGTCGGAGAAGTCCCTCACCCGGTCGGGCAGGCCGTCGCCGTTGGTGTCGATGCCCCACGCATCGCTGGTCGGGAACTTGGCGAAACGGTAGTCCGCGAACTCCTGTCCCTGAAGCACGTCGATCGTATTCGACATCCGGGCCAGACCGACGCTCATGTCGAAATCGACGGAGGCCTTTTCGCCGCGCCCGCTCTTGGTGGTGATGATCACGACGCCGTTGGCTCCGCGCGATCCGTAAATGGCCGTCGCCGACGCATCCTTGAGGACGGTGATCGATTCGATGTCCGACGGGTTGATGCCCGCCAGCGGATTGTAGCGCACGTTGGCCGAAGTGTAGCTGCTCGTGGCTACTTCGTCGGCGTTGACGTCGATCTGCACGTCGTCGATGATATACAGCGGCTGCGTTCCTGCGTTGATCGAGTTGCCGCCGCGGATCGTAATGTCGATGCCCGCGCCGGGTTCGCCCGAACTGGAGCTGACCTGCACGCCTGCCATGCGGCCTTGGAGCGCATCCATAAAGCTCGTGCCCTTGGATTTGGTGATCTCGGACGTGCTCAGCACGCCCAGCGAGCCGGCGACGTTTTTCTTCTGGGCGTCGCCGTAGCCGATCTGCACGACGACGTTCTCGATCTGGGTCACATCCTGCTGCAGTTCGACCCGCAGATCGGTGTTGCTGCCGACCATGATGTTCTGCGGTACCATGCCGATAAACGAGAAGGTCAGGACGGACTGGTGGTTTTTGACGCTTATGGCGAAGCGGCCTTTGGTGTCGGTCGTGGTTCCGCTGGTGGTTCCCTGCTCGATCACGCTCGCGCCGGCCATCGGTTCGCCGGTCGCGGCGTCCAGCACGGTGCCCGTTACTCGAAGCTGGGCATAGACGCTGCCGCACGTAAACAGGGCCGATAATAGTAAAAGTAGTACACTTTTCTTCATGGTTATATTCGGGTTGGTTTTTACTGGATGGTATGTCGTGGGTCCGATGCCCCCGGAGCCGTCCCGGACACGGGCGGCTCCGGAGATGCCGGACACGGAATTATCTCATTTCGGCGGACTCCTTGTCGAGCGGAGTGTGGCGGATGCACCGCACCGAGTAGGCGTTGGTCCGCTGGTAGTTGTTCAGGTATACGCTGGTGCCGTTGAGCATGATGAAACGCGCCGCATTGGTGAAGATGTTGCCTGCGCCGGCGATGATGGGCATGTTCGTCCAGTAGACGCCGCGGCCTCCCGATACGGTTCCTCCGACGACGGCCTGTCCTGCCCACGGCATCTTGAGCGGGCTTCGGGCGAATACGGCGGCCAGATCGGTCACCTTGTAGGAGGTGTCGCCGTAGACCATCGTTTCGAGTCCGGTGACGGCTTTGGCCATCTCGATGAATTCGTTCACCGTCGGTACGCGGTAGCCCGGAGGGCAGGGGTTGTTGTCCTGCGTGGCGGCATCGAGCGGCGCCGCATACGTCTTGTCCTCGAAGCGGCCGCCCCAGAGTCCGTCCCGGTTCGACGTGTCGTCGCGCGCCCAGTCGTGGGGTTCCTTGTTGGTCGGCATGAAACCTTCCCGGCCCGACTCCCGGCGGTCGGCGGTGGGGGTGTTCAGCGGTGCGAGGGCGTTGACGAACGAACCTGCCGTGGGCGATGTCCATTTGGTCTTTTCGTGTCCGTCGGCTTTGCGCGACCATTGGAACAGCGAACCGTAAGCCTCGTAATCGCCCTTCGATTCGGCGACCTTCTTTGCGCCCAAATTGCGATC
>ENA-OPEE01000342-OPEE01000342.1-human-gut-metagenome-genome-assembly--contig:-NODE-342-length-40089-cov-5.954713_pt1 | contig 40089 bp, 39 predicted proteins | sample MGYA00241263_ERZ501506 | MGnify/ENA primary metagenome ERZ501506 (study PRJEB25962, sample SAMEA2042626) | human gut metagenome | biome: human gut; feature: human-associated habitat; material: faeces...
CTTCGTGACACCTCCCCCACTGGGGGAGACCACCCGAACCCCGGAGTTTATCCGCCGGAAGATACCGGTGAAGTAGAAAAGCAGCGAATTAGCTCCTCTACTCTTCACCGTATATCTTGCAGCTGAGTCGGGTCACTCTCCAGCGTTGCCCTGTTTCGCTGCATTTTTAGCTTTGGTACGTTTTTCGGGATTATTCGCGTTTACACAGTTCTTTTTCAGACCCCATCAGATAAACGCCAAACTCCGGCAGTTACGAACTGCCGGAGCATTTTTATTCTGATAAACGCTCAATCAATTGACCCGTCTGCCGCTTTCTTTGATTTCGCCGGAACGGTATGCCCTCAGAAGCTCGCGAAGGTCGTTTATCTGCTCCAGAAGCTCCGCACCCTTGTCGGTGTCAGAAATATTTGCTCGGCGTTCCAGCCTTTCAACAAGATGTATCTCCGGAGTGTGCTCGCTTTCGCCGGCAACAAACGGCTTGTGCTCCGCCAAATTCAGGCTGTGCGAATCGTATATCAGCGTGTATCCGGCAATTCCCGTAGCCTTCTGGTACGCCTTGGAAATCCCTCCGTCAATAACGAACAGCTTTCCGCCCGCCTTTACGGGTTTTTCTCCGTTCTTTATCTTCACGGGAACATGACCGTTGATTATATGACCTCTCTCCGGGTCAAGCCCGAACATTTCAAGTATCCAGCCGCAGACTTCCGCCTGCTCTGAAAAATGATAATAGGCGTTGTAGTTTTCCTTGTGCAGTTTCTTGTCATCAAGGAAATACCTCTCAAAGAACGCCATCTTATCCTTGCCGTAAAGCGGTGAACGTGCTCCGCTCCACAGATACCACATATAGTCGGCGGCGTAGTCTTTTTCCTCGCCAGGCTGCATGAAATACGCCTTGTTCGCGATTTCGTCAAGTTTATCAAGCAGAGCCTTGCCGGAATAATCCGTTCCCGCGATATTCACACTCTGGAGCTGCCCGTTTTCGTCAAGCGGAATACAGCCATGAAACAGCAGATTTCCGTTTATCGTCTTGTACATCGAGCCCTTTGAATACAGGAACCGAATGTGGGAATTGAGCCGCTCGCTGTGCATAAATGAATTCTCCAGCACAGACATAAGCTCATTTTCAGCGTCCGTCAGCGACAGCGGATCTTTACGGCAAACCGTCGGGAAGTTCTTGTCTAGCAGTTCGTACTCATTGCCGTCTATCGTTACTGTTCCGCGGTCAAAATCGACCATTCGGAATATATCGCGCTTCCCCATGCCCCATTCCGGGTGGCGCTCAATAAGCTGACCCTCAAGCTTCAACTGAATTATCGTTATCGCCTTGTGCATTTTGGCTACTAGCTTTGTGTCCACCGGGTCGTAGATGTTGTCATCCAGAGTCTGCGGCATGAACAGAGTACAGTCGTCGTTCTTATAGTACTCCCCTGCAAACACCGCAAGCGCCCTGAGATTAAGCCCGTATCCGTCCTCAAGCACGTCGAAATTATTGTACCGCATGGAGATCCTGATAACATTCGCGATAAGCGCCCGGTTTCCTGAAGCCGCTCCCATCCAGGAGATGTCGTGATTTCCCCACTGGATATCAACATCATGTATTTTAATCAGTTCGTCAAGGATCACGTCAGCTCTCGGACCCCTGTCGAAAATGTCACCTATCAGATGGAGTTTGTCGATGGCAAGCGACTGGATAAGCTCACAGAGGGATTTAATAAAGCGGTCTGCAATGCCGGTATCAAGAATAGTCGTGATTATCTCGTCGTAATAGTATTCCTTGACCACATCATCGGTGACATTCAAAAGCTCGTCAAGTATGTACACCATGTCCTTCGGGATACGCTTGCGCACCCGGGAACGCGTATATTTAGCCGACACCGCCTCGCAGACTAAAATCAGTCGATATATAGTCAGCCTGCGCCACTCGTCGGACAGTTCGCCCTTCATGCGGAGGTTTTTCAGCTGCTTGTCAGGATAGTAGATAAGATATGCCAGCGCTTCACGTTCGGCTCCGGAAACCGACTTCCCGAGGGTTATGTCAATCTTGTTCTTGATCATTCCCGAAGCGCTTTTCAGCATATGCAGGAACGCTTCATACTCGCCGTGGATATCACTGAAAAAATACTCCGTTCCCTTTGGAAGACTGCGTATCGCAGAAAGATTCACGATCTCGCTCACTGCGCTGTCGATCGTCGGGAACTCCTTTGCCAGGAGCAGTAAATACTTTTTGTCCATGTTGTTTTCCTCGAATAATATTGTTTAGCTTATCTGACTGAAAAACAGAAATTTACCTGTCATCTATATGATATGTCCATATAATTAGCGAAAGAGCTTCATCAGACAAACGGCTATACTTTTCTCTTATATACTTCTCCATTCTATCCCATACGATATTTCTTTTCAAAGGCAATTTATAAAAAAAGCCATATAAATCATTATATAGTATTTCCAATACAATAACAGAATTTTCTTTTAAAATACTTGTTGCAGATGTATCATTGATAACTTTCCAACCCTTATTTCCTCGATATTTTGGGTCAAGCATATCAATAATGAATTCACTTATTTCATTCCAATCTATCATATCATTAGGTAGATTATTTTTTGTTGGCTCATTTATTTCATTCCTCATTGAGAACACCTCTGCAAATTCCGATTTGTCAAGCCAATATATTATTTATATTATATCACACTCACTTGACTTTTTCAATCCCTGGGAGGAAATTCACAGACTGAAAAATACAGATTCAGAGTAAGTTTACCCTATTTCTACAGCAAAACCTCCTCTTGTACATCCTCCACAATTAAAGCTCTATAGTAGCTGAATCGATCTGAAGCTCCGGCGAATGGAAAGGTATCACCCTGGCGAACCTGTTGCGCTTCATCAGTTCCGTGAATTCAGCAAAATTCTGATGCACCGGGTATCTGAGGAATTTCATTCTGCCGGAGTTTATCAGCCTTTCGCTAACTGAGCCTGGCTCTGCCGGTCATGATCGCAGCGCCTCCGCCAGCAAGAATGCTTTCCGCAATGTTCTGCGAAGCTGAGGGTCGCTCAGGAACAATATATGTAAAACGGAATTACATCTGCTATTATGATATTACCACGAACATAAATGGTTTTCAAACTGCGGCAGATTTTCCCTTGACTTTTCTCCTGCCTTGTGATAAAATCGGTATATACTTTAATCAGCATAAGAGGGTCATTTTATGAAACTTGATGTATTAGGTCTGCTTGGCGCATGTTCCTATGCGCTTGACTGCGTGGAAGCGGAACTTGTTCATGTTACCAGCCGCCATGCGAAGCGCGTGGCATATATGAGCGTATGCACCGCGGAAACACTTGGCGTGCATGGAAACGCACTGCAGGATCTCGCAGCATGCGCTCTCCTTCATGACAACGCCCTAACGCAATATATCCAGGAGGAATTCCACGGAAACGCCGAATCGCTGGATCTGCTGCCGGAGATCCCGCATCTGGGGCTTCACTGCTCTCAAGGCGAGGAGAATATCCGAAATCTGCCGTTCAGCACCGACGTCAGCCGAGTAATTCTATACCACCATGAAAACGCAGACGGAAGCGGTCCGTTCGGAAAAACTTTGGGGGAAGTCCCGCTGGCTGCCCGGATAATACATCTGTGTGATTTACTGGATGCATTCTGCCGCGCCGATAAATTCACCCCGGAAGTCTGGAACAGAGCGGAAGCTTTTATTTCCCGGGTTCGCGGGAAAATCTTCGACGATGAGTGCGCCGAAGCATTCCTGAAGGCATTCCCAGCGGAGCATTTTATGTCTCTCGGAAACGACGACCTTGAATCGCGCCTGTGGAGCATAGTTCCGCGCGGAAAGCAGGAGCTAAGTTTCCCGCAGATCAAGGCGCTGGCTGATTTCTTCGCAAAAATAGTGGACTACAAATCGCCGTTCACCAGCACGCATTCGATTGGAGTTGCCTCCTGCGCTGAAAAGCTGTCCCGCTTCATGGGATTTGACGATGAAACCGCGCAAAAAATGTACCTCGCTGGAGCGCTGCATGACATCGGTAAAGTCGCGGTGGGCAATGAAATACTCGAAAAACCCGGTCGCCTGACCGACGAGGAATTCGCAGAAATGAAGCATCACGCCGCATACACCTACTACATACTCTCGGAAATCGATGATTTCGAAGAGCTGCGCGACTGGGCTGCATTCCATCACGAGCGGCTTGACGGCACAGGGTACCCATTCCGGAAAACCGCCTCGGAACTGAACACGCAGGAGCGTATGATGGCATGCGTAGACATTTATCAGGCTCTGACTGAGAGCCGCCCTTACAAGCCCGGAATGCCTCATGAAAAAGCCTGCGCTATTCTGCGTGAAATGGCGGGCAAAGGCTGGCTTGATGCCGGAATAACAGAACAGGTAGACGCTTGTTTCGGTACAAAAAATGCGGGGTAATTTTACCCCGCATTTTATTTAAGTTTAATATACGATTTTATTTCAGTGTTTTTAATGTTTCAGGAAATATCTTCCAATAGAACCTGCGAGCAGACGGCGGAAAATCGCCGAGTATTCCATGCTCAGGGTCGTAAAATACACCGTCTGCGTAAAGCGACCAGTGCCAGCATCGAGGAGTTTCAAGGCTGAGGAGCGCGCACCTAGGGAGGTCGAAAACTGTTTGCGCCTGCTTTCTTTCCGGCGAAAAATTAATTCCATGATCGGTCAGGACGCGCTTCATTTCGCGAAGGTCGGTTTCCCGGCTGTTCCCGAGGTATTCACAGATGTATTCGGCAGTAGTTCCAAGCAGCATTGCGAGGACTGCCTGACCACATTGAAGGTCAGTTGGTTCGTGGATATAATCAATATTCATTTTTCACCTTATATGATGGTTGCCTGCCAGGAAACACAGAAATCCATCAGTCAGTTATATCGTTCAGAAAAACGTAATAAACATCTCCGCACTTATCCGTGTGCAAAAATCTGCCATAGTCGAGAACCTTTCGCTCAGTTCCGTCCCTGCATACTATCCTGTATTTTACACGGTTGATATCCCGTTCCCGTTTTATCTGTGTATAGCACACCGCCTGCTTCTGTCAGCAAGCGAAATTTCTGATGTAACGATTCGGCGCACTCTATCCATTTTCCCTTTTCAAACCGTTTTTTAGAGGTTCACTTATTTATTATCCTCTATAACAAGAAGCGTCTTTTTCCCATCAGTATTCTTCAAGAATGCTGATTCCGACCATTTATGAGCAAAAGATAATACTTCAAACATCTTTCAGTTAATTATACCACACGAGATAGATTTTTTCAATCATTATTTTATACAAAGATATTATTGCGAACAAAAAGCGCAACAATAATAGATAACACAAACCATGAAATAAAGCGTTGACCCGTTTTGAGCATGTCCGCATTGATTTTCTGCAATGTAAATCTCTTCTCCGAACTAACATATAAATTGTGCGTCAGAAAAGCTGCCATTAATAAAAAGGCGGCTTAATTATCTCATATCCTGAGAATTATAAGCCGCATTTATTTTGATGTTTGAATCAAAAATCTGCTTATTCAGTCCCCCGCCTTAAAATTGTAGACCGGCTTTATAATGCGGACTATCTCGGCAGTGGGCGTGATGTTGTCAACAATATCCTCCATGCTTTTGTAAGCCATTGGGCATTCGTCTATTGTCGAAAGGTGTATCGAGGTGGAGTATATCCCCTCCATGCTGTTCTGGAACTCATCAAGCGTGAACTTTTCCTTTGCAGCATTGCGGCTGAACATTCTCCCAGCCCCATGAGGCGCGGAACAGTTCCACTCAGGATTCCCCTTTCCGATACAGATAAGGCTGCCGTCCCGCATGTTTATAGGAATGAGCAGCTTCTCGCCCTTCTTTGCCGACACTGCGCCCTTGCGGACTATGTTGCTTTCATGGTCGATATAGTTGTGTATGGTCTCAAACCGCGGGCAGTCTGAAAGCTCCATGCCAAACGCCGCGGAAAGTATGAGCCCTGCGATGGTCACGCGGTTCAGCGACGCGAATTCCTGGCATATGCGCATATCGTGCAAATACATTTCGCGGTATTCCCCGGTGAGATAACAGAGCTCCCTCGGAGTGAAGCACTCATGTGCCTGAAAGCTGCTGCGAAGCGCCTTTATCGCCGCCTGGATCTCACTGCGCCTTCCCTCAGCCTTGTAGCGCGCGATAAGCTCGTTCTGCTGACGGAACAGCTTATCCTTTCCGCACATAAGTTCGTGCGCAAGGCTCTGGTAATGCTCCGCGACCTGTGTGCCAAGATTGCGGCTCCCTGTGTGGATAACCAGATACTTGTTACCCTCGTCGTCGCTGTCTATCTCAATGAAATGATTGCCTCCGCCGAGGGTTCCGATGCTGCGCTCCAGCCTCTTTGTGTCCTTGAGTTCCCGGTAGCATTTCAGCTCCATAAGCTCTGGGAATCTCACGATCCTTCCCTCGTGTACTTTCATTCCCGAGGGTATGTTTTTCCGTATCGCTTCGTCCAGCTTTTCAAAGTCGATCCCGATTTTTCCAAGCTCAACCGTATACATTCCGCAGCCGATGTCAACGCCCACGATGTTTGGTATCACCATATCGCCGAGATCAGCGGTAAAGCCTATTACACAGCCCTTCCCTGCGTGGACGTCCGGCATGATGCGAATACGGCTGCCCTTTACAAAAGGCTGGTCGCAGAGCAGCTTTATCTGCTCCTCTGCTGTTTCCTCGATAATGTCGGTGTATACTATCGCCGATGAGTAGGTCCCTGTTATTGTTTTCATGGAAGTTCTCCTTTCTGCCTTGCGGCGTTTCTTCCGATGAATTGAGTATACAACATCAGCACGGAAAAGTCACGGAAAAAAACTTGCGAAAACAAAAGAGCGCCGGAGCGCCCTTATCTTATTCCAAGCTCAAACTGCATTTTAAGCCGCTTTTTTATCTCGTCTACAAGCGATTCCGGCGCATTGACTTTCATCATCGGTCCGAAGGACAGAACGCGGATAAGCATTTCGGTTTCGTCATTTTCGGAATAGTATATTCGCAGCCGATACCTGTTTCCGCCGAGGTGCGCAGTCTCCCGCTCGAAATGTGCGAAGTGGAGCATTGCGCGCTCCAGCGCATTGCGACAGTTGATCAGCTCCGCCTCCATGCAGAGCATTTTCGGCGATTCCGGCTGACCCTGTTTGCAGTACAATCCCGGGCAGAGGAGTATCTCCTCTATCCCGGCAAGTCTGAGCATATCGACATTCCGGCAGCCGGCGACGTCCAGCCGGAATTTGTCGTCTTTTTCGGAATACTCCAGGCTTTGCAGGCGGCACTTTATACGGCGCGTCCTGCCTTTTGCGCTGTGATACAGTATCTCGGCTGTACTTCCCGCTTTCACGCCCTCAAGCGCAGTGCGGAACACGCTGATATAATGCGGATCCTCAAACGGGTCGCCGTCAAGATAACGGTCGAAATACACGATATCATCCGGCTGGAACAGCGGCTGTATTCCTTCCAGGAAGCTCCAGTCCACCCCGAACAGTTTCATGCGCGGATCCTGGGATACCGCCTTCAGCCAGCGCTTCTGCAATAATGTAAGCGGCGTTGTCGGCGCTTTTTTCAGCGGGGTGGAAAGGCCGCTAAGAAGCTGCCATTCACCGCTGTTCAGCGCCGGAATTATTTTCAGAAAGCTCTCAGAAAACGCCTTTTCATCGCATATCTGCTTCATGAGCTCCGGAGTAAGCTCCCCGGAAACAGCCCGGCGGAGTATCTCGGAAACTGCGCTGAAATACGCGCCGTAAACCTCATGGAACAGCATTTTAACCGCCCCCTATTCCGTAAATTTCGTACATCTTCTGCATATCGTCCCGGAGCAGATTCTCGGCGGTGCGGTCGCCGAAATCAAGCTGAATTATCCTTCCGGTGAAAGTACGGATCCACAAGCGGATTTCCGCGCTGTCCGTAAGTTCAGCGGAAAAACGCGCGGTGTGCTGGTCTATCCGCTCCACTGTGCCGCAGCGCTTTTCACGGAGCAGTCTGCGGTAGATGTGCTCCTCGTTTTCTCCTATGTATATCAGGAATTCCACGCGCTGTGCCCTTGCTCTTTTGCTGCATGCAACTCCCCACATATTCTGCTGCATTCCGCTGAGGACGCCGCGCAGCTCGTCAAACCTCGGAGCGATTTCACCTATCCTAACTCCCGTTATGAAATCAATGCGGTAGGAACGTATTTCATGAACCCCAGGGCTGTACGCCATCAGCCATTCCCTGCCGCTCTGTACGCTCGTAAAAATCTTCAGCGGAACGACTTCCCATTCAGACGAACGCACCGTTATCCAGGCAGAGCGTTTCTCAGACACAGCGGAAAGCAGTTCGCACAGAATATCGCTGTCAAGTGCGCGAGTTATATAATGGTGCTTGAATCTGAATATGCTTTCGGAACTTTCATCAAGCATAAAATTGCCCAGAGCGCCGCACGGCGCAATTTCCGAAAAGAAGTCAACAGCGTCGCCGTATCCGGAAATCTCCGGCGTTTCGCTCCGGCAGTACAGCACCTTTCTGCCCTGCTTTTCAGTCCGGATAAGCCCTAGTGCTTCGTATTCAGACAGCTTTTTTCGCACTCCGGATTCGTCAAAGGTCATAGGCTCGCTGAAACAGGCTGTGTAATTATTCAGCCGCCCCATTATTTCCGGGAAAAGCAGCGGCGGCTTCTCGTCCAGCATATCCATCAGCAGAAAGTGCAGCGTGATATCCCGGTCGGTGAAGCTGCAAGTCCGCAGCAGGCGGTACAGCGGGTTTCGTTCGCCGCTGCGGCTGTCTATTGACAGAAAAACATTTTTGCCGCGGGAATCCCGGGAGCTTTCGGTGTGCTCCCCAAGCACGCACTCAAGACGGCGACGCTCGTTGTCGTATGTTCTGCCGCTTTTACCGGAAAAGCCGCTGCGCGTGCGGAAGCCATAAACATAGAATTCCCGCATATAACCGCGTATCTTTTCAAAGCTTTTCACCAGCTCGCTGAATGCCACCAAACCACCTCCCACGCAGTTTCTTCAAGTATATCACGAATTTTACGCATTGTCAATTGCCGATCGTCCTTTTATCAAGAAAAATGGAGCCGCAGCGGCTCCATTTTTGTTCTATTCCTGACAATTGTCAAGAGTCCTGTCCCGGTGCTACTCAGCCGGGCTCATTGCGTTTTCGAAGGTCCGATCCTCAATGTCAAGATCGCCGTTCTTCGCCGCCGGCGCCAAGTCCTCCAAGCTTTTCGACCGTGATATGAGTCTGATCATGCCGGGAAGAATTTCTGAATTATACCAATGACGAATATAACAGCGATCATCACAGGAAGAATATAAGTCATATATCCACGCATGATGTTTTTCATCTTCATACCTTTTCCTGTGTTTACTTCACTAATGTAATTATCCCAGCCCCAGCCCTTCTTCATTGTGCAGAACAGCGTCAGCACAAGGGAGCCTAAAGGAAGCACCAGATTGCTTACGATGAAATCCTCGATATCCATTATATTGGTACCCTCGCCCAGCGGCTGGAATCCACTCAGCACATTGAATCCAAGGCAACAGGGTATTGAAAGCACAAGAAGCAGAATTCCGTTGAAAATGCAGCATTTACGTCTGCTCCAGCCTGTAAGGTCCTCAACGCAGGCGGTGATTTCCTCGAATACAGCAAGCACGGTAGAGAGCGCTGCAAACGACATGAACACAAAGAACAAACTTCCCCACAAACGCCCGAGAGGAATATGGTTGAATATATTCGGGAGAGTAAGGAAAATAAGACTTGGACCGCTGTCAACGTCAACGCCATACGCAAAGCATGCCGGAAAGATGATAAGCCCGGACGAAAACGCAACGAACGTATCCAGCAGCGCAACGTTCACAGACTCCCCGAGCAGCGATCTGTCCTTGCCTATGTAGCTTCCGAAAATGGCCATTCCGCCCATTCCGAGGCTGAGCGTAAAGAACGCCTGATTCATCGCGTTTACAATAACGTTTCCAATGCCGACTTTCTGTATTTCTTCGATGTTTGGCTTGAGATAGAATGCAAGCCCCGCTTCGCCTCCTTCCATGAAGAAGCTGTTTATCGCAAGGATCACCATTATCACCAGCAGAGCCAGCATCATCACCTTCGTCACGCGCTCCAGTCCGTTTTTAAGTCCTATCGAACATATCAGCACTGCCGCAGCAAGAACTATCGCCACAAACAGTATCATTGTCAGCGGATCTGCAAGCACGGAGTCAAAGTGCTCGGATATACCGGCTGCGTCCAGATCGGCAAGCGTCCCGCCTGCAGTGGAAAAGAAATACCTCAGCATCCACCCAGCTACCGTGGTGTAGAACATCAGCAGTATATAGCTTCCAATCATCGCGGCAACGCCGTGGTAATGCCATTTTGAGCCTTTCGGCTCGATCTGCTGATACATCTTGACAGGGCTGCACTGTGCGGCTCTTCCGACTGAAAACTCCATTGTCAGCACAGGTATGCCCAGTATCGCCAGGAACACAAGATAGATAATCACGAACAGCCCTCCGCCGTTCTGCCCTACGATATACGGAAACTTCCAGACATTTCCTATACCTATGGCGCAGCCTGCGCTCAATAGTATAAATCCCAGTCTGCTCCCAAGTTTTTCTCTGCTCATTAAACGACCTCCGTTTTTGACCGCAGTATTTTCCGGATAATATTGCGGCACTTTTTCGACATAAGGTCACCTCTAAAAACCTTGTTTGAGTGAAAATGTGTATAGCACACCGACTGCTTCTTTCAACGAGCGAAATTTCTGATGCGACGGCGTCCATGCCGTCGCCCGGTTATTTCGCTCTGCAACATCGTGTTGCACCTCCTCGTAAGGCATACAGCCTTACTTCGTCGGCTTTCATCGCATTCGGCGCACTCTACCCATTTTCCCTTTTCAAACCGGTTTTTAGAGATTCCCATAACAATTAATATTATGATACTATGTTTTGTTGAAAAAGTCAAGCAAAAAAACCTGCATGAAAATTAGTGATAAGTACTATACAAAAAGGTAATAATATGATATAATTAAAATAATATTTTTCTATCGATAAAATCGTCCAACAAAAAGGAGATAAAAATGGAACAAAACCAGAAAAAGCGAAGCACCTTTTCCGGAAAGATGGGATTCGTGCTGTCAGCGGCGGGCGCGTCAGTCGGGCTGGGCAATATATGGAGATTTCCATATCTGGCGGCGAAATACGGCGGCGGTATATTCCTGCTGATTTATATTGTACTGGCTCTGACATTCGGCTACACAATGATCACCGCCGAAACAGCCATCGGACGCATGACCCAGAAAAGCCCGGTCGGCGCCTATAAAAAATTCGGGAAATCAAAGTGGCTGTCGTTTGGAGGCTGGATAAACGCCGTCATACCTATTCTCATTGTGCCGTATTATTCTGTTATCGGAGGCTGGGTAATAAAGTATCTGGCTGAATACATCATGGGAAATGGAGAACAACTAGCGGCAGACGGATACTTTGGAGGATTCATATCCAACGGAGGCTCTGCTGAACTCTGCTTCCTTGCCTTCACAGCGCTGACGGTCGCTATCATTTTCGGTGGAGTAAGGCACGGCGTAGAGCGTGTTTCAAAATTCATGATGCCTGTTCTGGTGGTGCTGTCAGTCATTATAACGATTTTTTCGGTCACAAGACCCGGTGCGCTTGAGGGCGTCAAGTATTTCCTGATACCAAACTTTTCGAATTTTTCATGGATGACGGTCGTTTCAGCAATGGGACAGATGTTTTATTCTTTGTCTATCGCAATGGGAATTCTGATAACCTTCGGCTCATATATGAAAAAGAACGTATCAATTGAGAAATCAACTGAAAACGTTGAAATTTTCGACACTGGAATCGCGATAATGGCGGGTCTGATGATTATTCCTGCGGTATTCGCCTTCTCTGGCGGCAGCACGGAAAATCTCAAAGCCGGTCCGTCGCTGATGTTCATTACTATCCCTAAGGTATTCGCCGACATGAGCATGGGCGGTTTCGTTGGAATACTATTCTTCCTGCTTGTGCTGTGCGCCGCGCTGACAAGCTCCATAGCCCTGACCGAAAGCGCCGTATCCACATTCCAGGACGAACTCGGCTGGGGAAGAAAAAAATCGACATTGATCATTACTGGTATCATGGTATTGCTTGGTACACTGTCCTCCCTGGGATATGGTCCGCTCGGCAGCGTCCAGATACTCGGAATGCAGTTCCTGGATTTCTTCGACTTCCTCACAAACTCCGTGATGATGCCAGTAGCCGCCATTGCAACCTGCCTGCTGGTGTCCCGTGTGATGGGCGTCAGAAAGATTGAAGAAGAAATGACCCAGGAAAATGGCACTTTCAAACGAAAGAAGATCTTCAACTTTATGATCAAGTATCTGTGTCCGATTTTCGCTGCGGTTATTCTGATAAGCTCGGTCGCAAATGCGTTCGGTATTATCTCAATGTGACATACGATGTTTAACGGAAGCCCTCTCAGTGATGCTTGTAACATCACTGAGAGGGCTTTTAAAGTTCGCTATTTTCATGCTCTGCATTGATTATCGTAACAAGTCCGTTTATGATTTTATGTCTTTATTATATGGGAAACGGAGTAAAAACTGAACAACACGGATAGACTTTTGTGATGGTAAAAAAAACGATCCGTATACGTCTCAGCACCTGATATCGTCAATATAACTTTGTATAGATGGAGCGCTGTGTTTAACTCTTATCGAACCGCTTTCTAAGCTTCTCTAAAGCCTTTTTCTCTATCCGCGAAATGTAGCTGCGCGAGATTTTGAGCTGCTTCGCTATCTCCCGTTGGGTCATCGCTTCGCAGACGAATCCCCTGCCGTCCCGTATCCCATACCGTTTGCAGATTATCTCCTTTTCCCGCTCGTCAAGCTCCTCATCAATGTATCTGTACAGCTTCTGCGAATTTATCCTGAGCTCCGTTTCCTCCTCAATATTCACATTGCTTGCCAGTATATCCGCTATCGTCAGAGTGTTTCCCTCGCTGTCTGTTTCAAGAGGCTCGTTTATGTAGACCTCGCTTTGCTGGCGCTTTATCTTCCGAAAGTGCATTTTTATCTGGTTATCTATATGCCACCTGCGGAAACATTGCCTTATATTTCCACAAGGACGTATTCCGCGTTCTGGTGCGGCTCAGTGAAAGTGGTCGGGGCTAAGAAGCCGCAGGATTCCCTGCTGTGCGCTTGTGATGTGGATACGCTTACTGACGGCGAGCGGCTGAAAGTGCTCAGACTTCACGCCGGGCTGACTATCCGGCAGGCTGCGGAGGCGGTCGGGATTTGCCGGCATACGCTGATGAATTATGAGAGCGGGAGAACGGCAGTCAAAAGGAAAGTTTACACGAAGCTGCAATCATGCTACCACACTCTGTTGAGCAGTATAAAATGACAAGCAAAATACTTTAAACGAAAGTAACCATGCCCCATGACATGGTTATCTCTTTTTTAGCCGGTTACCCTATAAAGTCAATTCATAACAGCTTATTATCCATACACCAACGCTCTGCTATATCTCTGAAACGATTATCCCTGTAAGCAAACCAATCGTCGCGTATCCCGAGATAGAAAACCGTATCCTTAAACCGCCGGAATGCTCCCTTTCCTTTTAGCGAAGCAAGCATTTTCTCCCTCATCTGCTCATAGGGACATTCCACAGCAAAATCGTGCATAATACGGTATTCGTGTATATCATACTGCGTGGGGAGCAGAATGTAATCCTTCCAGTTTACTTCAATATCTTCCAGTGTGCTTTCATCAAGGAATTCCGGATCACGGCAGATTATTTCACCGGTGGATTTTCTGTATAAAAATTCGTTATCGTCAGAAACCTGCTCCAGTTTTTCTGCGATACGGTCTATCAATTCTCTGCTCATCAGTAACCTCCGTTCTGCTCCGGCGCTTCACCGGAAACACGCACTACCTCCGCCTTTTCGGCAGACTCGTTCAGCTCCCGAAGCGCCTTGCAGGAGATCCGCCGTTCCTCGCCAAAGTCGAAAATGTAAAGGAATTTCTGCCCCATTCTTAGCGCCTCGCACAGCTTGTATTCGTTGGTGTAACACTCATCTTCCTCCATATAGCTGGAAAAATTTGCAGCAGCTTGTCTCCACACCCTGTTGTCCAGAAAAAAATGCGTGTGCATGGTTGTCGTCAAATCAGGCATCGCTTCATGAAGCCATTCCAGAGTTTCACCCTGCCCTATTCTGATATGGCGGTACAACCCATAACAAACGACTTTCCGTTGTCCGGAACTTGATTGCTTTCTTCTTAGGCTGCTTTTTTCGGACAATTCCGCTTAGAAATCCTTAGGGTCAAGATAACGGCTGTCTGTCTCATCTCCGGTTCTCTGAAGCCATTCGTTCGGGGTGAAACCGTTGAGGAACGGGTTTCGCGTGTTGTTGTGCAGTTCGCAGTACAACCTGATGAACTCGGGAAACTTCTTTTTGTTCACATCAAGCTGCACAGAAAACTTGTTTATAAATTCCAGCGCGTCAAACGGAAAGGAAGGCGGTTTATCGGCGTGCTTTCCGGCTGACGCTCAAATATCTCATCAAGCCCGTATATTTCAAAATAATGCCGCTCATGCCGGGTTATCTCCGCATAAGCAAGAAAATCGCCCTCGGTATACGTTTCGCTGTTCTGGCTGTTGATTATCCGAAACAGCCTTTTTAACGTAATTATCTGATAGAAATTATTTGCCGCTTCAAAGTACCGGCGAAGCAGGTCAATACGTTCGTCAGAAAGGTGTTCCTTCAGTTTTGTGGACATTTCATCAAGTTTCTTCTGACCGTCTGGGTTCGGGAATGACATAGTGTTTACCTCCGCCTTTTTAGTTAGCCGTGCGTCAGTTCGCCCGGCGTGTACATTCATTATACCATAACCGCAAGGTTATGGTATGATTTTGCGAGGACTTTTGATCTATAATAAACGCTCTTCTATTATACCATTTCAGAGATAGAATTGCAATATATTCTGATTCATAAACTTTGGAGAATTTACTATACTCTTGATTTTCCAGGGAATCACTGATTAAATCACGCCTGACGGCTTGGTACGCATCTTGCTTGCATCTTTTTCGCCATATGCACATTTCGTCCTAGCAAGGCGTGCTGCAATTCTTTTATCGGAAAAGCATCGTAAAACCCTTAAAATGCTGTCGGTAACAGACCCGTTAACAGGTCTGCTGAACAGAAAGGGGTTTGATGAAGAACTGCATATGGTAACCTCTAAAAACCTCCTTCACGGCAGATTTCTATGACTTACCAAGAAACGTCGCTTCGCTCCTTATTCATCATCTGCGTCGTTGTCAAACCTTGAAATACATACAGTAAACGCATTATCCGCCTGCGGCGGAAAACGCTGCGGTTGATACTAATTCCAGAACCACATTTCAGTTGTGCATATTATGTGTATTTGGAATTAGTATAACGCCTGGCATCTGATATAAGTCATGTACAAAATCTGCTCGTGTCCCGGTTTTTAGAGGTTACCATAATTCATTCGTAAACCCACAAAAGATTATCAGGCAAGCAATCACCTAGGTGTTTATCTGTTCCTCTATCGACACATATTTACCGGCGTTGAATCCGCTTTTGTACATCAGTAACAGCGACAGCAGCCTTGACATTCTGCCGTTTACATTGCGGAACGGGTGAATACACAGGAGGTCCAGAATTACACACGGGATAAGCATCAGCGGATTGATTTCCGCCTCCAAATACGCGGCATGATACGCGAGTATAAGCTGTTCCATCGCAAAGGCAGTTTCACTCGCAGGAACAGTCGTGAATCTCACGCTGCGAACTCCCTCACGGTCAGTTTCAATGATGAAATTGTCCTCCGTTTTGTACCTCCCCGCGAGGTCGTCGCCGCTAGGCTGGAGTAGTATTCTGTGCAGCTCCAGTATACTTTTTTTCGCTGAACGGGATCTCGGAATAACTGCCGTGGATAAGGTCTAACGCGTCACGGTAGCCTGCGATTTCAAGCTCGTTATGTCCCTGCGGCGCGGTGAATTTGTTCACAATATCGCGGATACGCTTGTCAGTCGTAATTATCCTCTCGATGGCGTTGGAGCTTTTCACCGACTGTATCTTCGCCACAGATTCCATCGCCGAGAATACCTCCGCGAAGTCAGAACGTCGCAGTTCCACCTTTGCTTTCATCTCGTAAATCGAGGTTGCGTAGTTCATTATGTCGGCAGGCACACTGATTCTTTTCAGAAATGAGTAGTCGAATTTTCGCATGGGATTCTCCTTATTTTGCGATTTATCTGAATATATTATATCTTATTATGTGCAGATTGGCAACGATACGTTCAGCACCAAAACGCTTGACTTTTGCGGTGGTATGTGATATAATAATTGTAATCTTACCAAAAACAGCGTTTTTTGATGTGATAGTGTAAGCTTTATTTGCTAATCAACGCAAATTTCAAATAAATTGCGGTGATGTTCCGCATAATATGAATTAACGTACCAAACGAGAGGTGATATTATGGCATACCCGCTGAAGAAGCTGTTCCATATGGACAGAGCCAAGTATGAGGAAGAATACCTGAAAAGGTTCAACTCTCCGGACGCCGTTCATTTTGATTTTAAGATAAGCGGCGAGCAGGCTTTCATGTGCCAGACTCCCGAGATACTCAATACGATAATCTCTATAGAGCGCACGGACAAGCACGTCAGAAGCCTGCACAAGGACCTTCCGCTCGCAGCCATCAACCAGTTTGCGAACCGCTGTCTTATTGACGAAATCGTGCTCTCAAACAACATTGAGGGCGTCCACAGCACGCGCAGGGAACTTAGCGCCATACTGAACGACCTGTCGGAGAAAAACAAGCGCCAGCGCTTTTATGGATTGGTGAACAAGTACAAAGCGCTGATGACGACAGACAATATTCCGTTGGAAAAATGCGAGGATGTCAGAAAAATATATGATGACATTTTTCTTGATGAGATCAAACAGGACGATCCCCAAAATGTGCCCGACGGAAAGATATTCCGCAAGGACAGCGTTAGCGTGTATTCCCCCACGGACAAGGAGATACACAAAGGGCTGAACCCAGAGGAGATAATAATCGAGGCAATGGACAGCGCGCTGAAACTGCTCAAAAACGAAAAGCTTGACATTCTCGTGCGTATCTCGCTGTTCCACTACCTGTTCGGGTATATCCACCCATTCTATGACGGAAACGGAAGAACAAGCCGATTTATCAGCAGCTATCTTCTCTCGCAGGAGCTTGACCGACTTATCGGCTACCGTATCTCCTACACGATAAAGGAGAATATCGGCAAATACTATAAAGCATTCGACACCTGCAATCACCCGCTCAACAAAGGCGATCTTACCCCGTTCGCAGAGATGTTCCTGAATATCATAGACATCTCGATAAAGCAGCTTCTGTACGCGCTGGAAAAGCGTGTGAGCGAACTGGAGCATTTCAAATTCCTGCTTGAACAAATGCTCAGCGATGAAACCGAGCGCGTTAAGTCCCTGTACTTTATCCTTGTTCAGGCGGCGCTGTTCTCAAATGTCGGGATTACCGCGCAGGAGCTTTCTGGGTATCTCGATATTTCGCCGAACACTCTGCGGACTATGCTGAAGAAAATCCCACAGGACCTGCTGATAACCAACAAGTCCGAAAAGGAGTACCACTATCTGATGAACCTCGGCGAACTGGACAGGATTTGTTCGCGGTAATATTATAGCGCCGTTCGGGGGACGGCGCTTTTTTATTTGCCGACACTAGGACTATTACTAGCTACAATATTCCACAAAGAGAAAATATATAAGTAACCTCTAAAAACCCACAAAAATACAGGCCAATAGAGGGCTTAGCATAATCGGTCAAATATTGACCTGCAAATGATACTTTGAAACAGAAACTTTACCTTGATTGTTACCTTTTACTTGAAAAAGGGCGCAGTTATCCCATATCAGGCAGAGGTTCGTTTTAAGTAACTGTACCTGCAAAAGTTATATACCAGATTGGTGATTCCGATATTCATCCATGCACGTGTAATGCCTATGCTTCTTACTGTTATGCCGTGCATAGCCCCTGTAATAAATCCAAAGATATGTTCAATGCGGCATCTGATTCTGGATTTCCTGCGGTTATTCATTTTCTGCTCTGAGGTCAGCGGAGAGTTGCGAAATCCTTTTTCACAAATTGCTGCCCATTCGTTCCACGGAACTATTCGCTCTATCTGCTCCGGAAATTCTTTTTTCTTCGTCCGTACCTGTAACAGTTCGTCCTCCAGGCTCGATAAACTTATCTGATTATTCATACTTTTATTATACCATTTTCTGCCATGCAACTGATTTGTTTACTAATCGTGCTTAATTCCTAATTTGTGGGCTTTGTGCGGCGTTGCCCTAAATAAATTGTATTTTGCAATGCATATATGTAAAACTTGCAGAAATTGGTTTTTAGTATAAACGACAACTTTTAAAACCTAAGAAAAAGACAAATAGCCCTTAAACCCGCTCTTGGTCAGGGTTTAAAGGCTATTTGAATTAGTTCCTTTGTTGTCGTTTATTTTCAAAGAAAACAATGTATTTCTGTACCTTGGACTACAAAATAAAACGAGAGTAAATTTTAAATCACGTGGCTTTATAGAGCCGTTTTTCGTTTTTTTTCGTTAGTCCTTATCGTTTATTTCCCATTTTATTCTGTTGATTACACGACCTGTCGCGGCGCTCTATCATTTCTGCCCACAGTAGTACTGCGTCCATCGCCACGGTCTGATTTCCGCAGCAGCAGTGGTCTGCACCCTGCTCGAACTCCGTTATCTCGCGGGAGGAGACTGACTGCGCTTTCCGCAGAATCAGCAGATGCCTGCCCAGACCCGCGCGGCATGCCATTGAATCCCTGCTGCCGCCGATTATCAGGTAGTCCTTGGTCAGCTTGTCGGCAATCGGACGGAGGTCTATGCTCCAGAGTATCTTCGCCAGCCGGTAGACGTTCGTTGTCCCCATGCGGTGGAAATACGTCCGGAAGAACGGCATTCCCTTTCCCTTTTTCGCGGCGTAAAGAATGTTTATCAACCAGCCGAAGCCGTAAAGTACCACATTCAGCAGACCTATCGTCAGCCCGTTCACAAAAGCGTTGTCTGAGAAGTTCATTTTCAGCGCGCCGAACTGCGCAATGCTGACGCACTTAGTCACCCTGTCGTCAAATGCGGACGCTCTCGGCGCGAAGAATCCGCCCAATGACTGCCCCACGAGTATAACGTCATGCAGGTCGAAATATTCCGTGACTGCCATCACCGGCTTTTCCCACTCTATGACCAGCGGAGCGCCGTACAGCCGGATACACTCTCCCTGCCCCGGCCCCTCGAAAAGGTAAACATCGTAGCCGCGCTCGCGGAGGTACTCGCACTCGCTGAAAAACTCCTCGTAGCTGGAGTCAAACCCGCCGTGCATTACGATAGTTCCCTTCGGCGACTCGGCATTGAATTTCAGCACCGGCATTTCACAGCCCTCGTAAGGTACTTTGACAAGCTTTACTATCGGACGTTCTCCGCTGAAAAAATCCGCGTAGTACTAAAAGAAAAGTTCCCGCGCCTTTTTCCATGCGTTCAGCCCGTTCTCGTCCTCCCAGTCAGTGTAGAACTCGGACATGCGGTACAGCGCCGCCGCGTTCTTTATGTGCCCCTGTTCCAGTTCGGAATCGGCTCTGCTTTTCAGCACTCTGTAAAAGTCAGACGCATTCTTTATCGCCAGACCTATCTCCTTTGCGACTGCAAGGTCGCAGCCGTCCATGTTTACAAGGCGGTTCAGCTGGAAGCTTATTCCCGGTTCGCCGTTAAGTTTATGCATTCCGACAGGAATCTTCATCGGTTTTGTGATGTCGTACTTTTCCATTCTCAGAACCTTTCACTCAAAAAATGCTCTATCTCCGGCAGGTACAGGTCGGGGCGCATGACAAGCCCCATATGTCCGCCGTAGGTCTGCTTTACGACCGGGTCGGTGAAAATATCCACAAGCTTCTGCGAGTCCGCCTTGTCGAACATGTCGTTTTCCGGGATAAGAACAAGCACCTTTCCCGCAAGGTAGCCGAAATCGCTCTTCTTGAATCTCTCCAGCCTGGTTATGTCGTTGGTCGCCTGAATGGCGCGCAGGAACATGTATCGGTAGCTTTCGTCCGAGCCGACGCATTCCAGGAACGAGACCGCATAGTTCTTCTCCTCATCAGTTTCGTTCCGGAAGTGCTTCTTGACTGATTCCACAAGCCTTACCCTCAGCTTGTCGAATTTCGTATTTTTTATGTAAACCTTCATTAGCGGCATGTAGAGTTTTTCCTTTTTCATTGATTCAACATAGGTGGAATCAACGGTCAGCGTGGACACCATTATCAGTCCGCCGACCATGTACAGCTTTGCGTAAAGCTGCGCGAGGACTCCTCCGTCGCTGATGCCGACAAGTATCGGGGAATCTATCCCAAGCTTTGTGAAAAGCGCTTTGAGTGCGGCTGCCATTTCGGTGTTCTTCCAGACTTTCAGCGGATATTTCATCATCACCACGCGATAATTCTTTTCCAGTGCGCAGACGTACTTTATCCAGAACTGATACATGTCCACGCCGTTAAGGAACACGACAGCACGTCCGCCGCTGCCGGAGTCTATCACCTCAAATTCAAGCCCGCCGGCGTTCACTGAAGTGAATTTATGGGTCGTTAAAAACTCGTTGTACTCTTCGGTAAATGTTCTCATACTATACTGCCCTTTCCGCTGACGTAGACCTCTATCATCCGCAGCAGCACCTGAACGCTGCTTTCCATCGAAGCTTTCACCATTGTGTCGCCGTGCTCCCTTATCGCGTAGATGGATTTTATCAGATTCACGAACGTGCCCGCGTCAACGCCGGGTCTGACGTCGTTTATCAGCGACAGCCACAGTTCAGCAGTTTTTATCTGCTCGTCCGGGTCGAAAAGCACCTGCTTTTTTATGTGCTTTTTCAGCCAGAAGAAGTCCTCCACGGTCAGTCCGTTCATCAGGTCAAAATCGGAATGAAGATACTCGCTGAAGAACTCCATGAACTCGTGTGCGGACATCTTCCTGCGCCCGTTCAGCCTTGAAAGCAGCATTTTCTGCGTCTGTGCTCCCGTGTACTCGGCTACCTCAAGAATGAAATCCTCCTTCGAGCCGAAAAACATGTAGAAGCTTCCCTTGGCTATCCCAACGGCGGCGGTCAGCTTTTCAACTGACATTTTCTGCAATCCAAGTTCTTTGCTGAGACGTATCCCGGCTTGTATCAGCGCGCTGCGGATATGCTCCAATTCTTCATCGGTAAATGCGGTCGGCACATCGTTTCCTCTTTCTGTGACTGTTTTTCAATTTTCGGTCACAGGACTATATTAGCACCAACTAACCCATTTGTCAACCGGAGGGGAGAAAATTTGTCGATACCAACAGATTTTCTCCCCTCGTTTTATGCAAATCAGACAATAGCATTAATTGCTAGTCCGCAACCTTTTCGGGTCTATCACCATCAAAAACAGAATGCTTACTACCAGCACCACCGTCTTGACCATCGGCAGGAACGCCGTAAAACAGGTGCGTATCGCGCATTGCGCAAGCTGATCAACGTCCACGCCGACCTCCATGAAAACTCCGCATATTCCCAGCGGGCACAGTATGCCGCTCATCAAAAGAATCAGTCCCATAACGATTATCGTTAGGTAGGACATTCTCCTTATCCCGCGAATCCTTTCCCATTCCCGGCGCCGTAGTTTGTCGCGATTATCGGCTGGAGATGTTTTGCAGGAAAAGTCAATCCAAAAATCATAGTCGAGAATTATGAGGACGTCGCATGCGGCGACTAAAGCCAGCATAAGGCTTTGTATCGCGATAGGCACAGCCAGCCTTGCAAGCTGCCTGTTGAAAGGCTTTTTATCAATAGGTTCTGTCATTTGCTTTTATCTCTTTCGGTTTCCCCCATTTTTTATCTCCATGTTGTTCCTTCCTGCCTTTATTCAATATCCGCCGTCCACTCCCTGAGCGCAGCGGAAAGCCGTCGGTCTATGTCCTTTCGGGTCTGCTCGCATTCGTCTGGGTAGTCCTTCGCCGCCCTGAAAATGAACCGCAGCACGAATTTCAGTCCCACCGGAAGCGCCGCGCGCAGCAGCGATTCCGGCAGCACGAAGTGCGTTCCGTGCTCATAGGCAAGCGCTTCGTACTCGCAATTGTGCGGACGCGTTTTTAGCCGCTCGTCCATCCTGCGGACGTACTTCCCCGCCTCCCAGAAGGAATCATCATCGGCGCCGATGAGGAACAGCTTACCGTGGATATTCTCTACTTTTATCATTTCATCTTCGGAATGCTCCCTTGCCTTTTCGGAATCAATAAACAAGCATGTCGTGCGCATGAAATCGCCAGAGCCTTTCGTTTCTTCCTGTACCTTATTCCAATATTCCGGGTGCTGATATACAAACGGCATGTACGGCAGAGGCTCACCTTTCCAGGAAAGCGTTGAAGCGCCCGGGACAGGCCATTCGCCGCAGCCGTCCTTTTTTCCCTGCTCGAATCCCTGCCATATGAAGTCGCTTGCCGTAAGCCCGAAAGTCAGTGTTATATCAGGAAAATACGACGCCGCAGCGAGGGAATCCATTCCCGCCGTGCTCATTCCCATAACGCCTATCTTTCTTGTTCCGTGGGCTTTAAGCCACGCAATGGCAGCCGCGTAACGCTCCAGCGGCATGTTAACGTGGCTGTAGTTCTTTTTCCCTGGGGACATGCAGAGCGCGTTCACGCCGTTCTTATGCAGCCACTTTACTCCGCACTTCGCCATATAGTCGTTGGGGTCATCTCCGAACAATCCAAGCACCGTGCAGTCCGAACCATGCGGGTTTTCATAATATGTTCCGTAGAATCCGTCCTTTTCTATGCTGAAAAATATTTTTTTCATAAGCAGCTCCTGTAAACTAAGTTAGATGTAGCTAACTGCAACGTCAAATAAAAGGAACACAGCGTGCCCCCATATAAAATAATACCACAAAATATAAAAGAAGTCAAGCGGATATTTCTATGGCAATACCGCACAAAGATTGTGCGTGTATTGCGCAGCTAGATTAGCCAATAACACGCTTTGCTGATTGCCTAATCTCGATTTTTCGTCAGATTGTACAATGAGGAGTTGTTGACGGAAGCGATAGCGTTTTCAGCGGCGTTGGCTACCCGACCAGTAAGTTTGCGGTAAACGGCATGACCAAGAGCCTTGCGCGCGAACTCGGACGCAGCGGCATACGCGTAAATGCGGTCGCACCTGGCGTTACAAGAACGGATATGGTCGCGGCGCTTCCTTCTGAGATTGTGGAGCGTATCTCCGCGCCGATACCACTGGGGCGTATCGGCGAGCCGGAGGAAGTCGCAAATGTGTTTCTGTTCCTCGCAAGCGACCTTTCCAGCTATGTCACTGGAACCGTGATCTCAGTGGACGGAGCCGCTCAGACCTGATGACCAGTCGCTCCGCTTAAATCAAAGAATTGACCGCCAGGCTCAGAGTCTGGCGGTTTTGCATATTGAACCAGGGTAATTAAAAAGCTATTCCCGCTCTTCCTTGAGACATTCCACCATGTCTATCTTTTTCAGCTTCCGCGCGGAAAGCGCAAGGGACAGGATGTAGGCTGCCGCTATGAAAACGGCGCTGATCAGAAGCGTTTTTCCGGTCAGCAAAATTGACATCATTACACCGCCAGAATCTGCGTTTGCGCGGGCTATCATGTCTGCAAGCGCAAGTCCGAGTGGGATCCCCAGCGCAAATCCCACCGACACCAGCAGGTGATTTGGAGACAGTACCAGCCGGCGTAACTCCTGGCCGCGGTAGCCAAGCACTTCCAGCGTGGAAATGCTGCGGCGGTTCTCCTCGATTATCATTCCTGAAAGCAGTATCACTACCAGTATGCATATGAGCGAGCCGATGACTTTCACGATGGAAAGGACTACCCGCGCGGTGTTAAGAGCGCTTTCGGTGCTGCGGCGGTAATCCTCCAGCGAGGCGCTTTTTCTGAGAAGCTCCGGCGGGATATTGAGAGGTCCTTCGCTGATTATCACGTTGAATCCTTCCGCGTTCCTGCCTATGATCTGCGCGACGTTCGCTTTGCTGGTTATCATCAGCGAGAGCACGTCGTTTTCTACGATGTCGCTTATCGTGATGGTGGTGTGCTCCATTGATATCAGATCGTAGAATGTAAATTCATCGCCGGATTCCACGCCGAATATCCTTGCGGCGGAAGATGTCATATAGAACCCGCCGTATTCCATGGAAGCGCCGGAGATTGTTTCAGCTGTAAGCAGTGGGCAGCCCTCGTCGTATCCTATCAGATTGAACATGCTGTCAGTGCCGTCCACCCCGAAAGATACGTCCATGATACCATATCCCCCGTAGTTGTTTTCGGACTGGAAATTCCTAAAGCCGTACTCGTACTGACCGCCCATCATAGCCAGCGGGACTTTGTTGTCAAGCATATCATCGTAAGCGTCCTGATACACTCCGGCTAAAATTACCGCCATCGAAGCGACCGCGATACCGACTATCATGGTAAGGCTGCGTGAAATGTTGCCGCAAAGACTGCGAATGCCGTACAGCAGCGGAAAAGGCAGCCTGCTACGGCTCAGCATATGCGCGGTCTTTCCCTTTGCGGAGCCTTTCAGCAGCGGGACGATATCCTGTCCCAGCGCCCTTGCGAGCACTAGCAGCGCGCTTGCCCCATAGGCGGTGGGAGGAATTAGCAGCGCGGAGATAAGTATTCCGACAGGCACCTTCACCTGATACACGATGTGCTCCGCAAAGCTGAACATATACAGATTGAACAGCTTCGCAAAGGGATAGCACAGCGCAAGCCCAAGGACGTCTCCGAAAACGGCGGGGATAAGCGCGTACCACATATAGTGCCGAATAAGTTCGCCCCGACGGTATCCCAGAGCCATCAGTGTGCCGATGGTCCGGCTTTCCCGCCTGACTGTCCGTCCGAGCACCATTGCTATAACCACGACAACGACCAGCATGATTATAGGGCTGTAGACTGAGAATTCTGCCTCAATGTCGGCTGCCTGGCTCAGCAGTCCTCCTGTTCTTGGGTTAGCGGATTTCCCGATGTATTCCAGTGTTTCGTACCTGCTGTAGACCGCGGCGCGGAAATCCACTTCCTGCGCCGTATCCGGATATTTCACCGAGTAGTAGCTGGAATACCCGCCTATGGAGCGCATTGTGTTTTCGCTTATTAGCGCAATGCCGAAATCGGTGCTGTTGGGGAAGCTGTCCTCGAAATTGGCGTACATCGCCGCGTAATCCGGTTTTAAGCACAGTCCGTTTATCTCGAAGTCGATTCCGGCAAGCGTTATGTAGTCGCCGACCGACAGTCCCTGAGCCTTTGCGTAGTTGTACGTCAGGAGAACACAGTTGTCCCCGCTGAGCGGCTTGCCCTCCAGAATGACCGCCTTGTTCGTTTTCTGCGTGTCTGCGAACAGCCGGACAGTCGTTTCGCCGTAAGATATATTCCGAAAGCGCTGGCGTTCAAGAATAACGTTAAATTCGCTTTCCAGCGCGGTTATGTCCTGGTCGGAAATGGGCGATGAAACGGTGAACTGACCGTCCTCAAGGTCGCTTTCCTCAAACAGTCTGGTGTAAGTCCCGCTGACAGTCCTGCTGACGGAAAACGCGCCTACCCACAGCATTATGCAAAGCGCGGTCAGGAGCGAACCGGTGAGGTAAAAGGACAGGTTCTTTCTCAGACCCCGAAGTATCTTCTTTTGCAGAGTCATCAGATGTCCAGCTCCTTTACCGGTTTCCTTGTGTTGATGATGTTTTCTACTATCCTGCCATCGTGAATGCGCAGGATACGGTCAGCCATGGGCGCTATGTTTTCATTGTGGGTAATCAGCAGAATGGTCGTGCGATACTTGACGTTTATTTTCTGGAGAAGCTGAAGAACGTCCCGCGAGGTCTTTGAATCCAGCGCGCCCGTAGGCTCGTCACAGAGCAGTATCGCGGGATTCTTTATCAGCGCGCGGGCGATGGCGCAGCGCTGCTGCTGACCTCCGGAAAGCTGCTCGGGAAAGTGTGCAGCGTGCCTTTCAAGTCCCAGGTCTTTCAGCAGTTCTTCAATGGAAAGCGGGGCTGCGGATATATCCCGGACTACCTTGATATTTTCCCGCACGGTGAGTTCTCCTATCAGGTTGTATGTCTGAAACACGATGCCGACCTTATTGCGTCGGTATTCCCGGAGTTCCTTTTTAGATATGGAGCTGAGATCGCAGCCGTCAACGATTATCGTGCCATCGTCCGCGCTGTCAAGCCCGCCGAGCATGTTCAGCAGTGTGCTCTTTCCCGAGCCGGAGGGACCGAGAATAACGCACATTTCACCCTTTTCAAGCTCCAGAGAAGCGTGATCCAGTGCGAAGATCGTGTTTTCCCCCTCGCCGTATTTCTTTACAACATCTTTCATCTGAATATACATTTCAGCACGTTCCTTTCCCGTTATCCGTGTTTCCGCTGAGGTAGTCGAGCATCATATCGAATATCGTCCTGAGATTCTTCTCGAACGCTTCCTGACAGAATGCGCCGCGGTTCTCTATCGCAAGGTTTACAAGCTTCGCGAAGTTTGCGATGTAAGCGTAGTCCACGTCCTCGCGCACGCCGTCCACATATTCCAGCACAAGCTTTGTGGTCTTTACAGCGTGTTCCTGGGAGAAAAACTTCCGGGTCTCCTCCATTTCCTGCATGACCGTTATGTCGTCCGGCGTGAAATGGAACGAGAACGCCGTGTCCGGACGAAACAGTTCCACATAGTACTTGTAGAACTCCGCTATCGGTATTTTGTCCCTGCCGCCGATTTTGTTTCTCAGTTCCCGCTCTGACGCGGCGTCGAAGTCGTCCATTATTTCAGCCACAAGCTGACCCTTGGTCGCGTAAAAATTGTAAAAGGTGCCTTTGGCTATGCCGACGCTCTCCGCAAGTTCGGCGACCGTTGTCTTGCGTACCCCTTTCGTCTTGAACAGCCGGAGAGCCGCTTCCTTTATCTGCCGGCTTATCTCATGGCGTTTTTTCTCGCTGAAAATTACGGGCATTATCGTTCCCTCCTGCCTAAAATGACTGTTTCGTATACGGGTCATTTACATTATACCACACTAACTCATCGTTTGTCAAGAACGGTAAACAAAAAATCAGCAGAACTTATTTCTGCAGCAGGTTATTTGACTTTTCTTCAGCGAAGCATTATAATTTAAAAAAAGATTCTGAGGTTTACGGGTGAGGGTATGGTTTTAAGGAAGCTAAAATTCAAAAAAATTTTGAGGGAACCTCTAAAACCGGGACACGAGCAGATTTCGTATATGACTTATATCAGATGTAAGGCACCAAACCGCAGTAATACTGTATGTATTTCAAGGTTTGGTAACGCAACAGATGATATAAGTCATAGAAATCTGCCGTGAAGGAGGTTTTTAGAGGTTGCCTTGAGTAAAATATGTAAAGCTATATTGACAATATCATTCTCGACCTTCATGATTAATTCCGGATAATGTTTCTGGTCAACAATGAGATGAACTGTCGTAATCATCAGCACGCTTTCCTGCGGGATTCATCGTCCGCCACCACATGGCGGCAGCGATCCCGGAGCCTGTCGAATAATCTGCGCATGCCGATACCGGACTTCCGCGCCTCGCCCGGGTTTAGGTTGGTTGTGACAATAAGCAGCTTGCCGGAGCAGTCAACGCGACGAACACGCCGCAAATCCACCCAAACAAAACGTTGATACGATCGTCCTTATGACGTCCTGCAAAGCTCTTCTGACAGCGACTTGCAGCCATCCTATTTGGGTTGCTCGTGCGATATGCCTTACAGCCAGATGGGCGCACGTCACCGTGCGCCCATCATTTTGTTCAGTTTTCGTCAGCGGATCATGCGCTCAGCCCGACCACCCATCTGAGTACCATACTGGCGTCGGCACAGTTGACCATACCATCGCCGTTGAGGTCAATTAGCTGGAGGTTTTCGCCCGACTCAAGCCCTACTGAATAACGCAGCAGCGCAACCGCGTCGTAAATGTCAAGAACGCCGTTGTTGTCAAAGTCGCCCTGCCTGTCGCTGTATCTGCATACCATTACCGCGTATTCACCCGGAGCGCTCATACCCGGAACAACGGCTGTTCCGTCCTCTGCAAGCTTTATGCAGGTCTGGAATACGAGCTTGCCGTCTACCAGCTTGTAGACATTCGCGAACTCGCCTGCATACCGCTTCAGGAACGTAAACCTGATCTCGGCAGGAATATCAGCGCTTATCCTGTATTTGCCGCCCGATACCCCGCGCAGCGAGCTAGTGTCAACAGAACCGGGAAACAGCGAGAAATCGGCTGCGGATACAGTTGTTATTTTCGCACCGTCAATAAGCCAGCTCTTTGTGCTGTCGTAAGCGAACTCGACCTTTATCTTCCTGTCCGCGATTGCCTTAATGACCTCCGCGGGAACTGTGGTTTCGCCGCTCATGGAAATAGTCGCACTGCCGCCGTTCTGTCTGCCAAGGTCTGCAGCAATTTCCGTCCAAGTTTTTCGTTCACCGTTTATTATGGGTCTTGTGTCGGTCGGAGTGGTATCTCTGCCACCGCCGCTTACATGACCGCCTGAGCTTCCGCCCTTTCTGGGAGTTATAATGTACCCGCACACCGTGCAGTACTCCGCCTCTGTGGCGGTAGCTTCGCCGCTTGAAACATGGCTCTCAGCTCCGGTCACGGCGTCGCAGTATTCGCACTTGTGCCAGTGACCGTTCTTGTCGTATGTGTACTTTACCGACCACTTGTGGTCGGTCTTTGCAATGATCACGTCCGCAGGAGAGACCTCCGCCGCTGCAGCCTCGTCGCTGTAATACTTTGCGCAGGTTTCACACTCCCAGTACTCGATATTGCCGGTATTCTGGCAGGTAGCCTGCACGGCTGCATGATGAACGAGCTTGCCGTGTCCCGATTTTACCGTCTTGAAAACAGCCTCGCTGGCGTTCAGTTCGTCAGTTTCCTTGAAGCGGAGATATGCGGTAACGTCCTTGAGGTGAGCCACGGTCGTGGTGTTCACGCCGCTCCATGTCGTGCCGTCAAAGCTGTATTCAACACCCTTAAGCCCGGTCTTTATCGTTGCCGTAAGTTCGCTGCCGTCGTTGGTGAATACTACGTAAAACGCAGCGGGATCGGGCGCATCCTGGTTATCCTTGGCGGTCAGGGTGATCTTAACTGTGAATGTAACGCTCTCATAATTATCCGCAGCAAGCGTGATTGTGAACGAGCCTGTCTTGCCTATATCGTCAACAGTGTTCGGACCAAGATGGAAAGTGAACTTTCCGTCAGAATAGCAGGAACCCGGAATAATTCCCGCGCTTATCGTCCCGTCCTTTTTAGTTCTGACTACGGTTACCTGCCCCATATTCTCAGGAAGTCCTGCAACGCTCACCGTTATATCCTTGTCAGTTGACCACCTGTACGAAACTCCGGTATCGGGAAGCGTTTCAGCCCCAGCCTTTTCTATCGTGAACTTCCAGCTGTCGGCGGTAAGACCGGAAACCGCCTTATAGTTGCTGCCTTCGGCAGCGTCTATCTTAAATGTATACGTTCCTGCACTGAAAGGCTCTGCTTCCTTGCCGCTCTCACCGTAATACTTTACGGTGATTTCGCCCGCGCCCGTAATGCCGGGCTTAGCCGTAACCGTGACTGCCTTTTCGGTGTTGCTGAACACCATATCCGCAGGGAGTGCAACGTTAAAGTCAGCCACCGTCAGCGCCTTCTTGCCGACTGTTACAATAAAGTCCTCAGAGTAATCATCAGGGAAATAATCAGACCCCTTATAAATGAGCCTGTATGTTATATCGCCCACAGCGTCCGCCGTATCTTCAAACCTGTTGGCTACAACGATAATTGTTTTGCCGCCAACCTCTGCATTGAATGTTCCCGTGGTATCCTCAACGGAAACATCGTCGCCATAATAATCATTCCTGAAAAGTATCAGCGCCTTTGTTGTGAACTCAATGTCGTCACCATAAACAGGAGCTTCATCGCCGGAACGGTTCAGCTCAAGCTTTGCAGTGTACTTAACGGACGGTACATAGGTGCTTCCCTTGAACGAGGGATAATATGCAACTCCGTTCGCAGTATCGTTGGGCAGCTTCTCCCAGATGTCGTCGGTAAAGTTCATCTTTGCAAGCGCGCCGTAAGACGTCATTTCAAGGGTTGTAAGAGCCGTGCCGCTTTCTTCTTCGGCAAATTGGCAAACCTCTTTGTTGTAATAGCAATTCTTAGAGGAAGTGACGCTTATCACTCCCAATCCGTTGGCATTAGTGGTTACAGTACCGACAAAATAGCAGTCTTGCAGCTCAGAATCCTCTTTGCCAAGCGCAGCGATACCGCCGACTTGCCCATTCGTGGCTTTAACATTTGCCAGGGCAAAGCAGTTGCTGATCGTTTTGTTATTAAGACCGCAGACAGCGCCGGTATTGTTTGCACCGCCATAAATTTTTCCTTCAAAGGAGCAGCCGTAAATCGTACCGTCATTTACTGCGCAGATACCGCCGGAATAATTACGCATATTGCTCCCCACCGAGCTGTCAATGTTGCCCTTGACCGCAAGGTTAATGATAGTGCCCTTGTTTGTGCCAAACAGTCCACAGGTGCTGTCGTCTGTCATGGTTACAGTGTGACCGTTGCCGCTGAACCTGCCGCTGAATGTACCCGTACTCAGGCTCGTCGGAATTAAATCACTAGGCGCCAGTGAACAAGCAAGGGTTATATCGTCGCCGAGAACGAAATTTTCAGACCACTTCACGTCCCACTGCCAATAGGTACGAAAAACATCTTCTGAACTGATAAGGATGTAGGACTGCCAGTCGTCCCTGCCGCCTGCGCAGGCGAAGTTATAGACATCTCCGGTAATGGGCTTAGGTTCGCCGAAGCACTTAAGGCTCATATAATAGCAGGTTTTTGTGCCGAATTTGCCGTCTTTTGCATCGGGTGTAACAACAACTCCCTTTGCTGCATTCCAGATATCGGGGTCGAAACTGCCGATATTATCGCCGCAAAGGAACTCGGTATTGTAGGAGAAATTATCGCCTCTATTGGTTATGGCACCCCCGCTATTGATAAGGTTTATTGACCCACTGACATCCATGTCAAACCGGCAATGGCTCAATTCTGGGCTGCCGCCATAGAAAACGTTGGCGCCATATCCGCAGATACCGCCGACAATTGCAGAGCCTGTGAAACCGCTGACCTTGCCAACGCTTACGCAGTACACGACTACAGGGTCGTTACCAAACATTTCTCCGCAAATGCCGCCTATACAATCCTTACCGCTTACATCAGCCGAGTTAAAGCAGTTGGATATTGTGGCATAGTTTGTGCCGCATATACCGCCAACCTTGCCTTTACGCTGCGTGGTCGCCGATTGCTTTACTTCACCGTCAAAGGAGCAGCTATAGATCGTGCCTTCATTCTTTGCGCAGATACCGCCGATATACTCCTCGCCGGTAACTTCGCCGCTTACAGCGAGGTTCATTATCAGACCCTTGTTTGTTCCGAACAGGCCGACCAAATCATCATCATAATTCACTCTGATATTACTGATGGTATGCCCGTTGCCGCTGAACTTTCCCGTAAAGGAAGTGCCGCTCTTATATGCTATGGGACGATAATTGTTGCCGCCAAAATCGATATTTTGGGCGAGAACGTAGTTTCCGGAAAGATCATCTTCAATTTTCCTGAAATCTTCAACCGTTTCAATATACTTAAACTCCTGCCAGTCCGGGGTGGAATCCGTGCTGAAATTATAGACTTCGACTTCTCTTGCAGCAGCAGAACCTACGCCGTTAAGGCTCGGATATGAATAGGATTTTGCCGCGAATCTGTCGGCTGCGTCTTTATCGACTATGCCTCCAATGCTGCCCACGTTCCAGACGCTGCCGTCGAAGCCATCAGGGAGCGAACCGCCGCAAAGCTCGGCAGTGGTTTTGTAGTAAACTGTAGTATTATTTCTAAAACCGCCGAAAAGCTCTTTGGGGCACACATCGCTGTCGCTATAGCAGTTTTCCAGCGAAGCGCCAGGTACATTCATGACGCAAATGCCGTAACCCCTTATTACGCTGCCCTCTTCAGAGATCTTGTCTTCAGCGATCACCGCTCCGAGATTCAGGCAGGTTTTAATTTTGCCATAATTGTTGGTGTTTATTCCGCTTGCAGAGGAGGAACCCTCGAGCGTGCCGGTATTATAGCAATCCTGTACGACGCCAATTCCTCTATTGATGTAAACAATACCTGCGCTGGTTGCGCCTTTTACTGACGCGTTACTAAAGCACCGGCTGATAGTACCGCTGTTTTCCTTGCAGATACCGCCGAGCTGACCGCCGTTGGGGTTGGAGCATATGATAGTTCCGCTCAACACGCCGCAGCCCTCAATGGTTCCGCTGTTGAACGCGCATACTCCGCCTGCGTTCATAGTTGTTGTGATATCTATCTTCTCAAGATAAACGTCCTTGATCTCGCCGCTGCTGTATGCAAACAGACCGTTGTTGTCACCGCCGCCGACCGTAAGATTCCTTATAGTTTTCCCGTTGCCGGAAAACTTTCCGGCGAACTGGCTGTCTTTCGTCCCTATCGGCGTCCACTCTTTGCCGCCGAGGTCGATGTCTGCGGTAAGCTCAAAGTATGTACTCTCATAGGTTTCTCCACCGCTCACCATCTTCGCGAGATTTGCAAGCTCCCCGGCGCTCGATATCTGATAGGGCGCGCCCTGGGTGCCGTCGCCGGCTGCAAATTCCGCCGCCGATTCGATCCATGTTTCCGCGCCTGCCGTTTTCTGCGGAATGATAAACAATACCGCTGCGATAAACAGCAGCAGTCCTGTTCCGACTGAAATCAGCCGATTTCTTGTTTTTGTCATATGTACCTCCAAACGTCCGGTCTGCCGGGCAGAGCCCTTTTATCCAAACCATTTCCTTATATTATACTGGAATTTTTCAGATTTGTCAATCACTTCATAAGAATTTGCACCCGGATTTTACAAATTCTGTTCTGGAGCATTTCAAGCATTTTCCGGACTGCCGCTATCGGCAATTCTGATAAATAATCCCCCGGAAATCCTTTTGATTTTTGCCGATATCGGTATATAATATACTAAAGGAAAAGCCGAACAAAACGAATTATGCCCGTTCAAACTGGCGTACTCACGGGTCTGATTTTGTTACGCTGCGCCTTATTCAGCGCCCCCAAATGAGTTGATGTCATGAAATATAGCAAGCCGCAGAGCTGTGGAACCTGTCCGAACGCAGCGTCCGGAATTACTGCGCACAATGGCGCATAGATGGCGCGTTTCTGACCGGAAAGACATGGGATATCCCTTAGAACGCGACTAGGCCCACGCGCGCCGCGACAACAAAGAAAGCACCATCCACCCTCGCTGAAATACTCGCGGACAAAATGCATAGCGGTTGCAAAGGCGGTATCTATCACAAATTACAGGTGGAGCTGACCTACAACTCCAACAACATTGAGGGCATCCGTCTGACCGTCGGCCAGACACGTACATCTTTGAAACCAACACAATTGGCGTGCTGAAAGACGAAACCGTCAACGTGGACGACATAATTGAAACGTCCAACCACTTACGCTGCATCGACCTCATCATCGAGAACCGCAGTAAAAAGCTGTCCGAAGCGTTCACTAATGAGCTTCACTGGGTTCTGAAATCCGGGATCTACGACAGCCGGAAAGCATGGTTCGCAGTCGGAAACTACAAGAAACAGCTGAACAAGGACGGCGGCGAAATAACGGAGCTCCCGGTGGAAGTCCACGCGGGAATGCGCAGGCTGCTTTCGGGTTACGGAAACGGCCGCGTCGGGCGACTCATCATGTTCAAGGAGTGCATGCGGTTTGGCGTTGTGCCGTTCAGCAGAGACAGGCACGCTTGATGAACCCTGTCGCACATACACACCGTCTGGTCTGATCCCCAAGCTCCTCTGCGAGGAAATAATGCATTTCAACAAGCTGAGTTCAAATGTTGAAAAAAGTCTTTATCATCCCTGCTCAAACCGCCTGCGCAGCTTCTCTAAAGCCTTTTTCTCTATCCGCGAAATGTAGCTCCGCGAGATTTTGAGCTGCTTCGCTATCTCACGCTGGGTCATCGCTTCGCAGACGAATCCCCTGCCGTCCCGTATCCCATACCGTTTGCAGATTATCTCCTTTTCCCGCTCGTCAAGCTCCTCATCAATGTATCTGTACAGCTTCTGCGAATTTATCCTGAGCTCCGTTTCCTCCTCAATATTCACATTGCTTGCCAGTATATCCGCTATCGTCAGAGTGTTTCCCTCGCTGTCTGTTTCAAGAGGCTCGTTTATGTAGACCTCGCTTTGCTGGCGCTTTATCTTCCGAAAGTGCATTTTTATTTGGTTATCTATATGCCACTTACGGAAACGTTGCCATATATTCCCACAGAGCTGTATTACGCATTCTGGTGCGGCTCTGTGAAAGTGGTCGGGGCTAAGAAGCCGGAAGATTCCCTGCTGTGCGCTTGTGATGGCACTACGCTTACTGACGGTGAGCGGCTGAAAGCGCTCAGGCTTCGCGCCGGGTTGACTATCCGGCAGGCTGCGGAGGCGGTCGGGATTTGTAGGCATACGCTGATGAACTATGAGAGCGGAAAGTCGATAGTTAAGCCTGCGGTTTATCAAAGGCTGACTAGGCTTTATTCCGTTCGTTAAAATTTATTCTTTAGCAAAACGATTTGCGTATTTTGCATAAGCCGATAGTACTTTCTCGCGAAAAGCTCCAAGCTCCTGTAAAGAAAAAAATTGTGTTACTGCATATTTTCTTTTTCGCTTCTCATCCCAGAATCTGACCCAGACCGAATATCCACCCCCAGTCTGAGTAAACTTGAATACAATATTAGGTTCAGTGAACTCTACAACCAAATATTTTTCACTGTTTTTGATCACCAAAGTAAGTTGTTCGGACAGGTACTTTAAATCACAAACTTTAAGCGATGGATCGTAGCACTCAATTTGTTTACCACATTCCGAAAAAACAGCCTTTATCATAAGCCATTCGCTATCCTGATCTGATGTATCAAACTCCCCTTTAATCTGCTTGAAATACTCATCAAACTCATATCCTTTAATTGACAGTTCCAGCTTTTTATCTCCCTCAATGAAAGACAAAATCATGTCATCATTAGCCATTATTATACGACTCCTCTACTATACGTCAATTTATGGTCACCTCTAAAAACCCACAAAATTTCAGGCAAATAGAAACATTTAGCGAATTATTCATCACCTGGATTCTCTTTAAAGAATAATCCAAGATTTGTGTGTCGCTGGAGTGAATTTTCGCCTTGTTTTATGTAGTTCCAAGATTCCTTGTAACCTTCACATACTGAGAAATCCGATTCAGCAATGAACTTTATAAAACCAGGAATGTCATCCATGTACTTTTTGGCAAAAGCATGTGCATCGCGCTCTTTCGTCAGATCATCAGAACCACGCTTGCAGTGCATGGTCTAGATCGCAGGACATATAATACATGCTATACTGAATGCCCCACATTGTGTGGGTACATAGCAGTTTCTCGACATTGGCACGCTTTCTTGCGTTGCGGCTTATTACTTTTGAAATATCTCTTGCCATTATCATGGTATCAGAATACACGAACCCATCTGCCGAATCGTCCTGTGTAATTCTGCCGTCAGGGATAAACGCACCATCAGTATCAATAATGTGTACAACCTGCTGTATATCGGCCTGTTTGAGTTTTCGCTCAGATGCAAAGTCCTTTATGTGCCGACATACTTTATTGATAATATTCGACTCGGACACATTCTTATCCGATGTTATATCACCATGCGTCACGATAGTTTCAGTTCCCTTCGGACAGCAGAATCGTGTAAACAGTACTTCCAGTGCTGCTTTATCAGAGGCTCCCTCCACAATTACCAGAACATATTTTTTAGCCATTAGCTATTATTCCTGCCTCCCTGAATGCAAAAGAGATCTCGCTGTTATGAGTTATTTCATAAGTTTCTTCAGCCTGTTCATTTACCTGAATATCGCGGAAATAGAAATCACGAAGATTATGGGTAGGCTTGATATTTGTCAGCCTGATATAACGATTATCAGGATTGGTTGTGGTGAATGCAACGAATCCGCGGTTGATTGTTTCCAAAGGCCGCAGGTTGTGCGATGTAAATATCAGCTGACCGCGTCCCTCTTCAGAAATTATCTTCATAAGCTCGCCAAGCAGATACTCGAAAATACCAGCGTCTATCTCATCTATCGCCACGGTTATGTTCGGCTCATTATAAACGACTATAAGCATTTGAAGTATTGAGATAATTTTCTTTATACCCTCAGATTCGTATTGAAGAGGAAGTTCCTTATCATTTTTCAGTGAAACAAGCTGAACTCTCTGTACCTGCTCGCCATCCTTGCCGATCTCCGTTCCAAGTTCAGACATCTTTATTTTCAGACCGGGAACTATCTCGCACAAAACAATGTTCATACTCTCAATAGCCTTATTTATCAGCCCGTACACACTAACAGGAATAACACTTGGGTGATTCAATGACAGCGGAATAGTACCTGCCAGTCCCTCGTCCTTATTCTGGTATCTGAGCTGTAATGGCATTTCATTAAGACTGATAAGTCCCGAACTCATGGTATCTACCGTGAACAGCCCATAATGACCGTACTGGATAAGCGCATTCAGCACGAACTTATAGCACTCTTCTGTACAGTTCTGGCGAACAGGCTCCATAAATCTGTTTGAAAAAACAAACGACAAGGATTTCTCATAAGACAGAGCTTTTGCAATTGCAAGGCGTTTGTAAAGCTCCTTATCGTTGCCAACGAGTACAGTAAATTTGGTTTTAGGGTTAGAAATATCCTCAGAGCTTGTATCAACAAGAGTCTGCATTCTGGATGTTTCCTCGCCCACCTTCCGAACCGAATACTTAATACACTCATTGTAAACGGCAGCGTGATAAACCTTCTGCTCATTTGAGCTATCCATAGTGTTGGAAGAATCAACCTCTACACGCTTAAGACCAAAACTGTATTCAACGATATAGGCGTATCCGCTGTCATTGTCATTCATGCAGAATTCAAATATCAGCTGCGCGTTATCAGAGTCAACATTGATATAATTCTCACTGCCCTCAGGCAAAGACGCACCGCAGAGAAGAGTCTTAAGAATCTGTATTGCTTCAATAAGAGCGGTTTTTCCGGAACCGTTCTGACCATATAATCCAAGCACACTCGCTTTGTATTTCTTTAAGGGATTTGTAAGCGAAACAGTTCCATATTTAACATTCTTAAAGTTTTTCAGGGTAATTTTCTGAATGCGAACAAAAAAACGATCCATTCTCATCGTCACCACTCCTTACTTATATTATATCACAAATATCAAAAATGTCAACGCTTTTACTAAAAATCGTAATAAAAAATTACGATTTTGCAATTAAACATGTCGATTTCAGCGTTTTTATTCACACTTGCTTCACAAGTATTGTCAGCGATGAAAATACATAAGTGATCCATATGGCTCCGCAACGTTTCATGTAATTTTTCACAAGCTATAATACAACACCATGAACTGCATTTTACTGAAAAACCGAGAATTCTTAATATCAGCTTAATATTACTGCAGCTTATAATATATTGTGCATAAATTCCATCGGCAATATTCTGTTTCGGCACACGGGGGGAGATTGAACAAATTCACATATTATGACATTTATCTATATGTCGCATCTCACGCGGAAGCATCACCATATGTTTCCCAACAGCTACTTTCTGCATATCGGTATGTCCTTGTGAGAATGATTGTGACTATGACGCCTAAGTATTCCCTGCTGTGCGCCTGCGATTCCGGGATAGGCTGGTCAGATCATATTCAAGTTATTGAATTGTAAAAGGTGCTGTCTAACGAAACAGCACCTTCATATTATTTATCCCTTGATATATCATTCAGCCGCTCATTGTACCTCACACGAAGCTCATCAAGCCACGCCGGGGCATTTGCCCGGAGCATCATTTCAGCGTTGCGATATCGACCGACTTCCACAAAACCGTTCTCATTATTATAGAAAAAAACATTGCAAAGCGGCATAACGTCAAGCAGGCTGTCAAAACGTTCCGCATATCTCCTGCGCAAATCTCTTCCGGAATTTTATGTCCGCCCTTTCGATGGCGATTGACGATGCGTTCAATGCTCTCCTCAACTGAACCTAACCCAATATAGTACATGCGTATATAATAGCCATTATCCTGTGCCAGCTTTATCGTACGCGTAGTCTTAGAATCTGACAGTGTATTTTTCTGAGTAAAGCTGACCAGCATCACAATTAGCTAAAAGTTGCATTTGCGCGGCTTTATGGAAACAAACTTTTGTTGATAAATAACATTGACTTATCATGCGGATTATGCTAAAATATTAAAGCAAACTGAATAGCAAGGGTTTTATTGGAAAAGTACATTCTCCGAATGATTAACGAACAACACTTATGCTGCAACGTTAATACAGGAGGATTTTTTTATGCCCAAGAACTTATTTCAGGAAATCATTTTCACGATAATTATGGTCATCGTGATGGTCTATGCGATGATATGCTACAACATTGCGCTGAGCACCGGAGGAATGTCGAATTTCGTGTTCCTCGCCGCTTTTAAGGAGCTTGCTGTCATGGGTCCCATCGCATTTGTGCTGGATTTCTTCCTTGTCGGAAAAATCGCAAAAGCAAAGGCGTTCAAGATGGTCGATGCCAGAAAGGACAATCCGTTTCACCTCGTTATCGCAATATCTGTCGTGTCAGTTATCTTCATGTGTCCGCTGATGAGCCTTGCTGCGACCCTGCTTTTCAAGGACGCAGGCGGCGATTTTGTCGCTGTATGGCTCCAGACAACGGCGCTGAATTTCCCGATGGCGCTCTGCTGGCAGCTTTTCTTTGCAGGTCCCGCTGTAAGATTTGTTTTCTCCCTTATTTTCAGGGAGAAGAAAAGCGCAGCCGCTGAAAGCGAAGAGGCTGCGTAATTTATGTTTCTATAATAACAGCACCGGAAGTGATTTTCGTTCACCTCCGGTGCTGTTTGTCATCAAGGGATAATCAGACACCGCCGTAATGTTTTTTCTTGTCAAGCACAATCGTAACATCTTCCACCAAAAGATAATGTAATTCACTGCCGTCATTTTACGCCTTGACTTTTCACGCAGAATACGGCATAATATATAACAGAAACAGGTCAAAAGCGCGGTTATGCAGGCGGCATTAACCACCTGGCATATCGTGACGTAAAATTAATATGTAAAATTATTATGCGTGTGATGTTCCGGAGCGCATGAATGAGCATTGTAAGGGTGGTTTTGCCAAAACAGTAATAGGCGGAAATGCCAAAATAAAATGTTCGGTGAGTCCGACCGCCGGTAGAACTTTTTTAGAGAACGCTTTTCCTCACTTTGGCAATAAACTAACGTTTTTGACGCGGCTTTAGAGTTTCAGTCCGTAAACCGCCAAAAAACACGGAGAACACTATGGACAATGAACTTATCAGCCGTATAGCAGAATTATTAGAACAGGTTTCAGACGAAAACGAATTTCTATACCGGAAATCTACCGGTGAAATAATCGACAGAAATCCTGAATTCATTGACGAAAGAACTTCGGAAGATATAGAGGTCAACGAACAGGATTATATTCTTCTACCCACGCAGTACGATATTCACGAATATCAAATCATGAAAGACTTTGCGTTGGAATGCCCATATGAACAGATGAGAGAACGAATGCTCGCTTCGCTTCGGGGAAGCGGATCATTCCGACGGTTCAAGGACGCGGTTTATTATCTTGGGATTCGCGACGACTGGTTTGCATACAGAACTAAACGATTCAGTGAAATTGCAGAACAATGGTGCATACAAAACGGACTGCTGTAAACAAAGTACAGCACCGTACAATATAGAAGTCCCCCGCAAAGCCATGGCTCTGTGGGGGCTTTTCATTTTACAATGCTCATTTCAGCAGCTCCAGTATCTCTTCGGAGGTCATGCTCATGATATTTCCGG
>ENA-OPEE01000347-OPEE01000347.1-human-gut-metagenome-genome-assembly--contig:-NODE-347-length-40034-cov-5.816229_pt1 | contig 40034 bp, 34 predicted proteins | sample MGYA00241263_ERZ501506 | MGnify/ENA primary metagenome ERZ501506 (study PRJEB25962, sample SAMEA2042626) | human gut metagenome | biome: human gut; feature: human-associated habitat; material: faeces...
TTTTTCACTCTTCACTCTTAACTCTTCACTTCCGTCAGGCGTTTTTCACTTTTAACTTTTCATTTTTAACTCACGCAGTGACAGGTTTACCACCTACTTTATAAACTTTTTATATTATATACGCGCAAAAAAAATAAAATGAATATATATACATGCCGATAATTTATTTTATCGCATATATATAAAAAGTTTTAAAAACAGCTTACCACCCTATCACTCTTACAGTGCTCCGGAAGGCTAAAAATGGCATAAGGAACAAACGTAACACGCATATATACAGCGACTTGCATCTGTGCGGCTGCCCTTTGACAGAGCACTGCAGGCTTTAATCACTACCTGTAGCAAAAAACGCGAAAAAGTCCAAATCTTTTTTGAAATAAAAAAATAAAACCGAAAAATAAAATGTAAATATTTATTTTCAAAATCTTTTTCAAAACCGAAAAAAGATTTTCTGATATAGAACAACAAATGTTGCATAACGAACAAAATATATACAACCTTACTACAAGGTGATTATGCTCTTGATATGTAAAGATAAATTACTAAGAATAGAGATAAAAAAGAAGGACAGATGCAGAACGAAGTTCTTGCAAAAATGAAAAATTAAACAATGCAGCAAAAGCCTCCCCATGGTGGAGGTTTGGTGGGGCTTTTATAACTCATTTGTTTTTCTAACGAAAACTGCTGAGTTTCGCAACAGAAAACAATGGATTTTGAATTAAAAATCAGTTGAAAAACTATATTTATTTTGACATAACAGATTTCTTTAAATCAGAATTAAAAAGTATAAAATAAACTCATGAACGTAATAAAGACAGAGATTGATGGCGTGGTGATAATAGAGCCGCGTCTGTTTAAGGATGACCGTGGCTACTTCTTCGAGAGCTTCTCTCAGAGAGAGTTTGACGAGAAAGTGGGCCATGTAGAGTTTGTACAGGATAACGAGAGCATGTCAAGCTATGGCGTTATGCGCGGACTTCATTTCCAGCGTCCGCCATACACACAGAGCAAGCTGGTGCGCTGCGTGCGCGGTGCGGTGCTCGATGTAGCAGTAGACATACGCAAGGGCAGTCCGACATACGGCAAGCACGTAGCCGTTGAACTGACAGAGGACAACCACCGCCAGTTCTTCATCCCGAAGGGTTTCGCTCATGGCTTCGCCGTACTCAGCGACACAGCCGTATTCCAATATAAGTGCGACAACTTCTATCATCCAGAAGCCGATAGCGGCATAAGCATCCTTGACGACTCACTGGGCATAGACTGGCGCATACCTACAGACCGCGCCATACTGAGCGAAAAGGACACAAAACACCCGCTGCTGAAGGACTTTGAAACGCCGTTTGTTTAATTGAGAATGGATAATTGAGAATGGAGAAATTATGATTACTCTTGTGGGTTATTTACCACAAAGCACATGGATTTTTCACTCTACACTTAAATACGCACTACGTTGGCTATTGACTTTTTTCGCTATGCTCAAGGAGCTACTCCTAGCCAACTATGTTGGCGATAACTTCTTTAACTACTTTAACTCCTAAAATATGAAAATTCTAGTTACCGGCGCAAACGGCCAGTTAGGCAATGAGATGCGCATAATAAGCAAGGATACAGACTATAAATATATATTTACAGACGTGGTGGCTCCCGAAGGCGTGGAGACAACCATACTCGACATCACTGACGCGGAGGCTGTGCGCCGTATCGTAAAGGAAAACGGCGTTGGCTGCATAGTCAACTGTGCTGCATATACCAACGTTGACAAGGCAGAGAGCGACGAGGCGCTGTGCCGTAAGCTCAATGCCGATGCACCTAAGATATTGGCTGAAGCCATGAAGGAAGTCGGCGGACTGCTCATTCAGATCTCTACCGACTATGTCTTCGGCGGCGATCCTTACAACACTCCGTGCCGTGAGGACCAGAAAGGCACTCCTACTGGTGTGTATGGCGCAACAAAACTTGAAGGCGAGAAGAACATCATGGGCGTTGGCTGCGACTATGTAATAATCCGCACTGCATGGCTCTATTCTGAGTTCGGCAAGAACTTCGTTAAGACCATGCTCAGCCTTACTGCCACAAAGCCGCAACTTAATGTAGTGTTCGACCAGGCAGGCACTCCTACTTACGCCTACGACCTGGCAGAAGCCATAAAGGCAGTGCTCAACGACTATGCTGCTGAAGCACCTACATCTGGCTACAGCAAGACAGGCATCTATCACTTCAGCAACGAGGGCGTATGCTCATGGTACGACTTCACCAAGAAGATAGCCGAGCTGGCAGGCAATACGTCATGTGACATACAGCCCTGCCACAGCAACGAGTTCCCCAGTCCAGTAACCCGTCCTGCCTATTCAGTATTAGACAAGACTAAAATCAAGCATACCTTCGGCATCACCATTCCGTACTGGACAGACTCACTGAAAGTGTGCATGAAGAACATGGACGCTATAAAACATTAATATCCACAAAAGGTTTTGTAGCTGACAAGAATCCACAAAGCTAATGTGCCGGCGGATCTGTGCTCCGCCGGAATAAAATATAAGGATTTTCAATCCGCTTAAAATACCGCTTATTTGAGTGAAAAGTTAACAGCGAAAAGTAAAAAATCCAAATACCAAGTTAGCGTAAAATTGTGATATAATGCAATATAGGAAGTTATCGGATTGTAAATTAGCTAACGCTGAACTTTGTTTCTTATACTTCTTACCGGCGGATTGCAAATCCACCGGCACAATAGCTAACGTAGTGCTTGCGACAAGAATCCTCAAGACATTTGGATTTTTCACTCTTCACTCTTCGTTCTTCACTTAAACATGCACTACGTTTGCATATGACTTTAACTCCTAGCCAACTTGTTGGCGATAACTTCTTTAATTACTTTAACTCCTAAAAAAATGACTTTCAAACGCAACATAATAATCACCGGCGGAGCCGGATTCATTGGCAGTCATGTAGTAAGACTGTTCGTAAACAAATATCCCGAGTATCACATCATCAACCTCGACAAGCTGACTTATGCCGGCAATCTGGCTAACCTCAAGGACATAGAGGATAAGCCTAACTACACGTTCGTGAAGGCAGACATCTGTGACTTTGACACAATACAGCAGCTCATGGAGAAATACCATGTTGACGGCATCATCCATCTGGCAGCCGAGAGCCATGTAGACCGCTCTATCAAAGATCCGTTCACCTTTGCACGTACCAACGTGATGGGCACTCTCAGTCTCTTGCAGGCTGCAAAGCTTTATTGGGAAAGCCTGCCTGAAGGCTATGAGGGCAAGCGCTTCTATCACATATCTACCGACGAGGTGTATGGCGCACTGGAGCTGACACATACCGAAGGCGTGGAGCCTCCGTTTACTACAAAGGCATCGTCAGGCAAGCATCATCTGGCTTACGGCGAGAAGTTCTTCCTGGAGACAACCAAATATAACCCTCACAGCCCGTACAGCGCAAGCAAGGCAAGCTCTGACCACTTTGTACGTGCCTTCCACGACACTTACGGCATGCCTACCATCGTGACCAACTGCTCTAACAACTACGGACCTTATCAGTTCCCTGAGAAGCTGATACCCCTGTTCATCAACAATATACGTCACCGTAAGCCGCTGCCGGTATATGGCAAGGGCGAGAACGTGCGCGACTGGCTCTATGTTGAAGACCACGCCCGGGCCATCGACCTTATATTCCACAAAGGAAACGTTGCAGAGACATACAACATCGGTGGATTTAACGAGTGGAAGAACATCGACATCATAAAGGTTGTAATCAACACTGTAGACCGTCTGTTAGGACGTAAGGAAGGTGAAGACATGGACCTTGTCACTTATGTTACCGACCGCAAGGGCCACGACATGCGCTACGCTATAGACAGCAGCAAGCTGCAGCGTGAGCTTGGCTGGGAGCCGAGCCTGCAGTTTGAGGAAGGCATAGAGAAGACAGTCCGCTGGTATCTCGATAATCAGGAGTGGATGGATAACGTTACTTCGGGGGACTACCAGAAGTATTATGATAGTATGTATAAAGGTAGATAAACTTAAATATTTTAGACGGTAAATAGTAATTAAAATAGATATGAAAGATTTTAATAGCTTACAGATTGCTGTGGCCGGAACAGGCTACGTAGGACTTAGTATCGCAACACTTTTAAGCCAGCACCATAAAGTAACTGCAGTTGACGTAATACCTGAAAAGGTAGAGAAAATAAACAACAAGATAAGTCCTATACAGGATGACTATATAGAAAAATATCTCGCAGAAAAAGAACTAAACCTGACAGCAACGCTTGATGGTGCAGCTGCATATAAGGAAGCCGATTATGTGGTTATAGCAGCCCCGACAAACTATGACCCTGTGAAGAACTATTTCGACACAAGTCATGTAGAAGAGGTTATCGACCTTGTGCTGGATGTCAATCCTGATGCCACGATGGTGATAAAGAGCACCATACCCGTAGGCTATTGCCGAAGCCTTTATGTCAAGTATGCAGAGCGTTTCAAGAACGACGCAAAGCTGCAGGGTAAGAAGTTTAACCTGCTGTTCTCGCCGGAGTTTCTGAGAGAGAGCAAGGCACTGTATGACAATCTTTATCCAAGCCGTATCATCGTAGGATATCCTAAGCATATTGTAGGACGCGATGACGAGAACGAGGCTATAAAGGCCATTGCCGGCGATAATCTGGAGGAGAAAGCCAGGACATTTGCCGAACTGCTGCAACAGGGTGCCATAAAGGAGAACATCGACACTCTGTTTATGGGACTCAAAGAGGCTGAGGCTGTAAAACTTTTTGCCAACACATATCTGGCTCTGCGTGTAAGCTATTTCAACGAACTTGACACATACGCAGAAGTGAAAGGACTTGACACTCAGGCCATCATTCAGGGTATATGCCTTGACCCGCGAATCGGTACACACTATAACAACCCGAGCTTCGGCTACGGCGGTTACTGCCTGCCGAAAGACACGAAACAGCTGTTGGCAAACTATGCAGACGTGCCTGAGAATCTGATACATGCCATTGTTGAAAGCAACCGCACACGTAAGGACTTCATTGCCGATCAGGTGTTGAAGATGGCAGGATATTATGACTATTTCAACCGTGGCGACTTCAATCCTGCACAGGAGCATCAGTGTGTTATCGGTGTTTACCGCCTTACGATGAAGTCAAACAGCGATAACTTCCGTCAAAGCTCAATACAGGGCGTTATGAAACGAATAAAGGCAAAGGGCGCAACGGTCATTATCTATGAGCCTACACTCGAAGACGGCAGCACGTTCTTTGGCTCAAAGGTAGTAAACAACATGGACGAATTTAAATCAATGTCTAAAGCTATCATTGCCAACAGATACGACAGTTGTCTGGATGATGTAAAGGACAAGGTTTATACGAGGGATATATTTAGAAGGGACTAGGTATATTGGCTGCACGTTTTTATATAGAATCGTTAATCATGAATTTAGATTTAAGAAACTTTTTAAAAAAAGGTGATGCACGCAGTGTAGTTGTAAAGAGAAATATTGTTGGCTCATTTTTTTTGAAATGCATTAGTATACTGATTTCGCTACAGGTTGTACCTCTAACAATCAATTTTGTTAATCCTACACAATATGGAATATGGTTGACATTAAGTTCCATTATTGCCTGGTTAAGTTACTTTGATTTAGGTTTTGCTCATGGATTTAGAAATCGCTTTGCTGAGTCTAAAGCAAAAAATGATATAGAACTTGCAAAGAAATATGTGAGCACTACTTATGCTGTATTATTTATAATATTTTTCACTATTTTATTGATAGTTCTTTTTGTTGATAATTTTATAAATTGGAGTGATATATTAAAGATAGATATCGCGTATAATGAGGAATTGAAAGTTGTTTTTGGAATATTGGCCTGCTTCTTTTGTATGCAAATTGTTGCAGGTGTTTTTACGACAATGTTGGTTGCAGATCAAAAGTCAGCATATTCATCTTGTATTCAGACCGGTGGTCAATTTCTTGCATTTATATGTATATGGATTTTAACAAAGACAGTTGATGGTAGTCTTACAATATTAGCTTTTGCTTTCTCAGGAATACCATGTTTCTTGTTAATAGTTGTTTCTATTATTGTTTTCCATACAAAGAAGTATAAAGATTTAAGACCATCGCTACGTAGCGTAGATTTTTCTTTGACTAAAAATATTTTAGGACTTGGTGGACAATTCTTTATTATAATGATATCTTCGCTGTTTATTTTTCAATTTATAAATATCATTATATCACGAATTGAAGGTCCTGTGGCAGTTACTCAATATAATGTGGCTTATAAGTATTATAATGTATTGAATATGATAGCTGTAATTATGTTGACGCCTTTTTGGTCTGCATTTACTGAAGCTTATGTTCAGAAAGACACAGTATGGATGACTAGAATGGTGAAAAAATTAGAGCGGTTATGGCTGTTGTGCATTCCTATATTGGTATTAATGGTTATATGTTCAAACATATTTTTTAAATTTTGGATAGGAAGTTCTGTTCATATACCTTATTCTCTTTCTATATGCATGAGTCTTTATGTGCTATTTCAAACAGCAGGAAATGCTTATATGTATATGATTAATGGCACAAGTAAAGTCAGATTGCAGATGATTGTTTATATATGTTTTGCTTTGGTATCTATACCATTAATAAGCTTGTCTTGTAAAAAATATGGATTAGAAGGAGTTTTGTTGGTACCTTCAATAATATTTCTTATACAAGCCCTTATAGGGAAAATTCAAATTAATAGATTAATCAATGGAACTGCTTCTGGTTTATTTGATAAATAAATATTAGTAAGTAACTATTCAAAATTAATTTTATACATATGAGTAATTCACAAATAAGTTGTTACCGACAGATGCTAGTGCATTGTTAGTATTAGTATAATAGAAGAGCGAGTCCTAAGTATTTCTGAAGTTGACTTTCCTGATGATTTCAGTAATATGGATTTGTATCTGATAGGATAGTTATGATTGGGCCAATTATGGTATCCTTTCTTTAGTTTGAGGCGATTAGTCTCACTTAATTCGAGCAGTTTTATATATTTCATGATTCAATTTCTAAAATATCATGATGCAGTATTAATATTTTTAGATCACTTACTTATATGAAAGATTATATATTATATTTATATAGCTTTGGCTTTAAACTATTTATTATAAAGACATTATTACGCATATGCAAGAATAAAAGATTTAGAAAAGAAATTATAAAAATTAAACATCTTTATATTGAGAAATGGCTTTGTGAAAAAATAATAAATTATGATAATGATATAAATAACACTAATGAAATTTCTCCATCAAATGAGCTATGGGTTTTCTGGGCTCAAGGATTTGACAATGCTCCTGAAATGATAAAGTTATGCATAAATAGCATAAAAAGAAATAGTAAAAAATGGAATTTTCATCTACTTTCATTATCCAATGTAAAAGATTACATCGATTTACCGAAATTTATTTGGGAAAAACTGAATAATGGTAATATTACATTAACTCAATTTTCCGATATATTACGTTTTGCATTATTAAATAAATATGGTGGATTATGGATTGATGCTACAACATTTGTTACAAAACAAATATCTATTTCAGATACATCAAAATATTGGACTACAAAATTATATGAAAAAGAAATAGAGTGCGTATCACATTGTAGGTGGAACGGTGCACTTATGTATATTCCAAAAGGAAATGAATTTGCTGATTATATTTATAAAGCTTTTATTACTTATTGGCAAAATCAAACAGTCTTAATAGATTATTTCCTTATAGATTATTTTACAGATATATCATTAAGGCAGCTAGAGACTTTTAAAAATGAATTAAATGATGTAGAGTTTAATAATATAAATATATTTCATTTAGATTCTATATTGAATGAGCCTTGTAATAAGGAAACTTTAGAAGCGTATTTGAAGAATAATCCTTATAATAAGTTACAAAGAAGGAGTAATTATATAAAATATCTAAATGGAAAGCTTACGAATTACGGATATTTAGTTGAACACTATTAAATAAAAATACAATGCTTGGTATTGCGTTACTGTTAATATCAATAATTCTGTATATAAATGGTAAAAAGAAATACAGTTTATTGATTTTTTTGTCATTTTGTAGTAGAGGCTTTGTCTTATTAACCGATAATATTATTGGTTTTAAAAATCAAGATGCTGCTTTATTGTATTTTGTAATAATATTTTTATATTCTTATTTCAATGAAAAACATATAAAATATGTCCACAATATTAATATAGAAAAATGGCTAAAGATATTTCTTGTTTTTATGCTCTTTAATGTATTATTTTCTATGTTATTTTATCAATTAGATATAATACAAATTATTCAAGGAGGTAGACGGTATTTCATAATATTTGCATTTTTCTTTATAAGGAAAATAAAAAGTTCTGATTTAGAATGGATTTTAAAAAAAATAATTTATATCACACTTATAACATCTGTACTATATATCATACAATGTCAAACAGGTCTGCCTACTTTGCCTGATAGTGAACAAAATTATTCAAATGATAGTGTAGATGGAACATTCAGATACTATAATGTTCCCCCATTCTTGGATATTTCATTATTTCTACTTATATTTTATTCAAAATATTTTAAAGGATGGAAAAATATTATTGCTATAGCAATAATGTTTGTTGCCTTATTATGTACACAAGGTAGAACTCAAATTGCTGGAACAATAATGGTTATACTAATTGGCTTATATCTAAATGGTTCTTATAAGAAATTAGTAAAATATGGTCTTTTAGGACTAATAGCAATTACACCTTTTATGCCATTATTGATGGAACGTTTTGAAAGTGATGATAAATCTACGGGAGGTGATTTACAAGCTATTATAGATGGGGATTTTATGAATGTTAATGGCCAATTTGCTGGTTCTATGACATTTAGATTTGCATTAGTATATGAACGAATGGCATATCTTGCAGACCGTTCTGTAGGAGAACAGATTTTTGGTATGGGACTATTGAGTGATCAACAAAAAGAATTAGTTCGCAGAATGTATCATTTTAATATAGGATTAAAGGATAGGGAAACAGGAGAAGTTGTTCAGTTATCAACTCCAGACATAGCCTATGGAAATCTTATATGCCGGTTAGGATTTGTAGGTATGGCCATATATCTTGTAATATGGGGAATAATGCTTGTTCAGGCATATAAAAACAGGAAGGTTGATATAATTGTATTTTGCCTGTTCTTATATTTATTCAATTATATTTTTGGTTCATTTTCCGGAGCTACAATATCGTATACAGAAAATATAGTTTTACCAATGATGCTAATTGTATATATGGATAAAATGAAGTTGTTAAATAAAAGATGTGTCTATGAAAAGTAATGTAAAAGTATCAGTAATAACAGTGGTTTATAATGATGTAAAGAACATAGAGAAAACAATAAAAAATGTATTAAAGCAAACATATACAAATTTGGAGTATGTTGTTGTTGATGGAGCGAGCAAAGATGGTACATTAGATATTATAAAGAGATATGAAGGTAAGCTACGTTGGATAAGTGAACCAGATAAAGGTATTTATGATGCCATGCAAAAGGGGGCAAATTTTGCAACAGGTGAGTGGATAATATTTCGTAATTGTGGCGATTTTTTTATAACTCCCGATGCTATAGACAAAGTGTTTTCACAATATACAGATAATGGTGAGGACTTTATTTTATGTAATTCCCGTTATTTCAAAGATTATGGTTATAAAGACATGAAGCCTTCTATATTGCATCGTCACTACTTTGAGGCAATGCCTGTTAATCATCCGTCTACTTTTATTCGTAGAACAGTACAATTAAAATATCCATTTCATTTAGAATATAAGAACAGTGCAGATTATTGTTTCTTTATTGAAGCATTTGAGAATGGAGCAAAATACAAATATATAGATACTTTAGTTGGTTTATTTGATAATAATGCTGGTGCATCAACAGATAATTATGATCGTAGTATTCTTGAAAATATAGATATTTTATCAAAATTTTCTGCGCCAAAAGAAATTATCGATAGATTGAAAATTAATTACAAAAAATTAAAGATAAAAAATAGTATAAAGAAGTTTATGCCATTTTATTCAAAATATCATTCTTGGAACATGAATAAACAAGGGTGGACAAAGCAGGAATTATCAGAAACATTGAAGAATATTTAATATGTTACAGTATTTTGATAAATGGTACAGTCAAATCTCAACGAATTATCTTTTATTGAGAATTTTAAGATATGCAATCAGGGTTTCTGCTAATATATATGTACGATATGCTTTGAGGGCAAAAACGGATAAGACTTATATTAGTGACGATACGCTAATTGTGTCTTTAACGTCATATCCAGCAAGAATATCTAAATTGTGGATGGTTATTAAAACATTATTAAATCAGAAACTCGTTGATAATTTTAAAGTAATATTATGGTTGTCAGAAAATCAGTTTCCGAAAGGTTTAGATTCATTGCCAAAATCGTTGACTAATTTGATAGAGAAAGGACTGGACATACGTTTTGTCAGTGATGATTTAAAGTCTCATAAGAAGTATTATTATGCTTTTAAAGAATACCCTAACAACATAGTTGTAACTGTAGATGATGACGTTTTGTATTCTCCTATACTTTTAAGAACATTATTGGATGCTCACGATAAATATTCTGATTGCGTAATATGTAATAGAGGAAAGATAATTGACAAGGCATTATCATATAAAAAATGGCGCAATGTAGATTGTTTTATGATACCTGTGAAAAATATTTTACCAACAGGTATAGGTGGTGTCCTTTATCCGCCACATTGTTATAACAGCAATATTTTTGATATTGAAGCAATTAAATCAACGTGTATAAATGGTGATGATTTGTGGCTAAATCTTATGTGCAGGCTTAATGGTACAAAGGTTGTTCATACAGAAGAAAAGTTTGGCTTTATTACAGTCTTATCTTCCCAAGAAACGGCTTTATGTATAGAGAATGTTGATCATGATAAAAATGATATGCAAATAGCTGGAATTTCAGATTGGGCAAAAAATATGCAAAAAGATTTTTTTTATAATATATAATAAAATAAATTTTATGAAATTATTGAACCATAAACTTGAAATGATAAGATATGAAAAGAGTTCTTTTGATGGCAAAAGATCTTCTATATTTATATTGACTCGTTTTAATCTAAAAATGTGGACAAAGAATAAATTTAACCATGATGTTCAAACAGAAGAATGGTTAAAAGAACGTTTTGAATTGTTTGAACATTATTGCTTTTCGTCAATAATAAATCAAAGTGAGAAGAATTTTATTTGGTTGTGCTGTTTTGATGAAGATACCCCCAAGGAGTATCTTCAAAAAATACAAATATATAGAGATAAATGTCCACAATTTGTTCCATTATTTTTTAGTGCTAATGAAGCTGTTAATCATGTTGACTTATTGTTGTGTGTTTTGAAGGAGTTAAAAGACGATAGTAGTTATTTAGTCACAATTCGTTTAGATAATGATGACTCTTTAAGATATGATTTTATAGAAAAAGTTTCTTTGTTAAGAAAAAGTCAGAAAGAAGACAATGTGATATATTCTTTTTGTTCAGGCCTGCAATATTATAGGGAATATGGTATAGCAATAAATATTCTGTATCCAGAAAATCATTTTCTAGTATTGATAAATACGACCTATAATAAAGAAACGGATAAAACTATTTTGAGTTTTCCACATGATAATAAAGACAATTTTCCATATAATTTTATTGTTTTAAAAGATTATCATGAAATGTGGACAGAAGTGATTCATTCATCAAATGTTGCCAATGATATTAAGAAAAATTTATGCAATGGATTGATTCTTAATAATAAAATATTAAAAGATAAATTTAATATGGAAATTGGTAAAGAAGTTCTTAGTAAGGGTCTTGTTCAAATATACCTCACATTTATCTTTAAACTAATTCCTCATTATATCTTTTGGTATGGTCATAAAATAAAAAATATACTTAAATAGAATATATGAAAATAGCATTTGTAAGAACAGCCTCTAATATATTGAAATATGGTGGATATAATATTCAGGAAATAGGGCTAGCTAAAGCATTGATGCCTTATGGTGTTTCAACTGATGTTTATGCACGCTTTTCCAATATTGAATCTGTTACGGAAGTCGCTAATGATGGAAAAGGTAATAGAGTTGTTGTTAGACCGTTAAAAGGTAAACAGATATGGCATGAATTGATGTATTATCCGACCCTGAAGAATGATTTGCTTAGTGGTGGATATGATATGGTTCAATTACTTGATGATTCTCAGATGATGTTACCACAATTATTTAAATCATTAAAGAAATCAGGTGTGAAGACCATATTATGGCAAGGTATGTATCGTAATTTTTCTGGAAAGGCTGCAAGAATGATGCAAATTGTATATGATATAGTATTTGCACACATGTTGAATAAATATTCAGATTTGAAAATTGCAAAGACGGAAGCTGCGAAGGATTATCTACTAAAAAAGAATTATGAAAATGTTATAGTTCTGCCAGTAGGACTAGATGAAGTGAAATATGAAAAAAATGAAGAGTTTGATAATAAGATTGAAGAATTTAAGATAAGTCATCCAAATTTATTGTTATATATTGGCGCGGTAGAGGAGCGTAGGAATCCTGAATTTCTGATAGATCTTGTAAAAAATATTGAAAGAACTGATATTGGTTTAGTTATAATAGGTAAAGGACCTAAACTTCCAACAATTATTGATAAGATCAAAAGAAATTGTTTAGGAAATAAAGTTTTAACTTTTGAATCTGTGCCCAATAAAAATCTGATATCAGTTTACGAACGTTCAAATATATTCTTACTTCCTACATCTTATGAAATATATGGAATGGTTGTAATGGAAGCTTTAGCTTATGGTGTACCTGTTATTGCAACGCCTGAAGCTGGGCCAGAATATTTGCTTAGAAATGAAGAGTATGGGATATGTGAATTTTTAGATGTAAATAAATGGATTTCACATATTAATTTTTATCTGGCAAATTTAAATTCAAAAGAAGATAGAATTTGTCGAGTAAACTATATAAACAATAATTACCGGTGGCCTGAAATAGCTAAACAATATTATAAAATTATAAGTTCTATGTAGCATTCTTTAATTTATCTTTTCAGATAGGTAAACGATACGATTTATATATAAAACTATGCTTATATTTATTCGTTTTAGTAATACTATAACTAGGTTACATCTCCATAAATTATAGCTCAGTAAAAACATCAATTGTAATGGTGTTGCTTTTGTATAGAAATATAAAACGACAAGTAAGCATAAACTATGGCAGTCAGGCTTCGCCAATAATTTATTAGTTATTATTAGCATAATAACGCACTGTTATTAGATTTATGCCTTACATGCTATGAGAAATCTTAATGAATATATTATTTAGATTGTATCTGAAAAGGTAAGTGCTTATAATGATGGTTACCCATAGGAATGTACCTGAAGTGCATCCAAATAATAATAGCCGGGATTACAACAAATTATCACAAAATGGAAAGATGAACGCATATATGGTAGGTCCATAAATTGCGTTGACTGAGTTTTAATATATAGTAAGATTGTTTAAATAAAAGACATAAAAATTATGGCAAACATGAATGTGCCGCGTCCAACTGACGCAAGTATTATTCTGACGTATCGCTGCCCGATGCGTTGCGTGATGTGTAACATTTGGAAAAATCCTACTGATAAGAAAGAGGAATTAAAAGCCTCTGACCTTCGTTCGCTTCCCAAATTAAAATTCATAAACCTGACAGGTGGTGAACCTTTCATCCGTGAAGACCTGGATGAAATAGTTGAAGAGTGTTATAAGCATACTGACCGCATTGTGATATCTACGTCGGGATGGTTTCAGGATAGGGTAATAGCTTTGGCTAAGAAATTTCCTAACATAGGTATTCGCATATCTATTGAAGGACTGGCAGAGAAGAATGATGAGCTTAGAGGCCGTCAGGGAACTTTTGATAAAGCTATCAAGACATTAAAGACTCTTCAGAGTATGGGTTTGAAGGATATTGGCTTTGGTTGTACTGTGAGCAACTATAACTCGGGAGATATGCTCGAACTATATCAGCTATCTCTGTCAATGGGACTGGAGTTTGCAACTGCTGCTTTCCACAATTCTTATTATTTCCATAAGGGGGATAACAAGATTACAAACCATGACGAGGTGTGCGGAAACTTCAGGAAACTCATCGACTGGCAGCTGAAGGAGAAGAGCCCGAAGAGCTGGTTCCGTGCATGGTTTAACATGGGACTGATAAACTATATTGAAGGTAACCGCCGCATGCTGCCATGTGAGGCTGGTACGGCTAACTTCTTTATTGACCCGTGGGGAGAGGTGATGCCGTGTAACGGACTGGAGACAAGAATGGACGACAAGAATGCCGATAACAAGACAAAGCTGGACGGCGACGACATGACTGTGGCAGAATATAACGAGAAGCTGGCTGCAGATCCTAACAACGTGTCGAACGACAAACTGAAACCGGCAGGAAGCGATACACCGAAGAGCTGGAGCATGGGCAACATACATGATGCCGACTTTATGACTATATGGAACAGCGAACAGGCTGCCAGAGTGCGTGCAAAGGTGCGCAAATGTCCGAAGAACTGCTGGATGGTTGGCACGGCAAGTCCTGTGATGCATAAATATATAAAGTATCCGCTGAAGTGGGCTTTGAAGAACAAGCTACGCTCAATGCAAGGCAAACCTGCCTGCTTAGACTTTAAATACTGCGAAGTAGGACAAGACCCGCAACAGGGAGACTTGAACTTTGACAGATAATAATTTAAGTGAAGAGCGTGTTTAAGTGAAGAACGAAGAGTGAAGAGTGAAAAATCCATATGCTTTGTTTGTAGAAATATGAAAGTAGCACCACTTCGGGTGCCTGTTTCGCATTAAGACGTTAGCCGTGGGTAGTAACCCACGGTTATAAAAGTGCAGCCTTTCAGGCTTTCTCATTAATGGAAACTAAAAAGTAAAGGTTAAATATTCATTCTATCAAAAGCGATTCGTTTGCCAAAACGATTGCCTTTGGATTTTTCACTTTTCACTTTTTGTTTTTTTTACTATCGTAATAACTTATTTGATTCTTCTACCTTTTATCAGCAGCCAAAGGGCGGAGAGGCACGAAAGAAGAATTATGCCGGCGTGTTGGGCTGATTCTTTTATATTGAGAAAAAACTTTGACATGGACTTTTGCTTATGACGAGGCAAAAGTAATGATTTATTTTTAATCCGGAAAATTTTATGAAAATTGTTGTTACCGGTACCCGTGGCATCCCTAATGTCATGGGCGGAGTGGAGACGCACTGTGAGGAACTGTTTCCGAGAATTGCAGCCATGGGCGAAGACGTAACGGTGATAAGGCGTAAAAGCTACGTCAGCGACGGCCTGAAAGAATGGAAAGGCGTAAAGCTGGTGGACATTGAGACACCGAAAAAGAAGTCGTTTGAAGCCATTATACATACGTACAGAGCCATAAACAAGGCGAAGAAACTGGGGGCAGACATACTGCACATACACGCCATAGGGCCGGCTCTGCTGGTGCCATACGCCAAGATGCTGGGCATGAAGGTGGTGTTTACGCATCACGGTCCTGACTACGACAGGGACAAATGGGGCAGGGCTGCCAAAGCGGTGCTGAAGCTGGGTGAGCGCATGGGGTGTATGTTTGCTGACGATGTAATAGTGATCAGCGACGTGATACGCAACCTGATTAAGGAGAAATACGGACGTACAAAGAACGTGCATCTGATATATAACGGCGTGTCGGAGCCTGAGATATGCGACTATCCCGAGTATTTTGAGGAACTGGGCATAAGGAAGGGACGCTACATATTGGGCATGTGCCGCTTTGTGCCGGAAAAGAACCTGCACCATCTGGTAGAAGCGTTCAGTAGAATTAAAAATGAAAAATTAAAAAGTAAAGACGGCGGCGACGATGACATAAAGCTGGTGCTGGCAGGTGACACGGACTTTGAGGACGACTACTCAAGGGGACTGAAAGAGATGGCGAGGAAGAACGGCGTGGTGCTGACGGGATTCGTGAAGGGCCGTAAGCTGCACTCGCTGCTGACCAACTGCATGTGCTACTGTCTGCCGTCAAGTCATGAGGGCCTGCCGATAGCGTTGCTTGAAGCCATGAGCTACGGCGTGAAGGTGATAGTGAGCGACATACCGGCGAACCTGGAGGTGGGCCTTGACAAAGACGACTACTTCCCTGTGGGCAACGTGGATGAGCTGGCGAAGAAACTGAAAGAGGTGATAAGCCGTGAGCCACAGCACATAGACTACGACATGGCAAAGTATGACTGGGACAAGATAGCGAAGGAGGTAAGAGGGGTATATTGTAATTTGGAGTTAAAGTAGTTAGAGTAGTTATCGCTCACTAAGGTGAGCTAGGAGTTAGAGTCAAATGCTAACGTAGTGCTTGCGACAATAACCAACAAGGCTATTGTGCCGGCGGATCTGCGCTCCGCCGGAATTGAATATAAGGATTTATTTAATCCGATTACTTCCTATTTCGTTTCTAGGTAGTTAAAGTAGTTATCACTAACGGAGTTGGCTAGGAGTTAGAGCCATATGCTAACGTAGTGCGTGCGATAATAATACGCAATGCACATGTAGTAGCTCCATAGCCCATAAGGCTGTTAATACAGTCTTATGCTTACAATATTTATACATAAAGAGGTCATGCCATTATTCCTGACAGGGTAGTGGCATGACCTCTTTTGCGTTGTATATATGATGACAGGTTTGTAGACAGTGATTTTTATATATGGAATAATTCAGAGAAAACATGTCTTCTATGGAAGACATATGTCGGTAAATATGCTTTCTATAAAATAACTAATAATACAAATGGTTGGAAGTTTTATGTTTTTGGCATTTTTCAGTTAAAAATATTGTATAAATCTCTTTTTGTTGTTACTTTTGTAAGAGTAAGAAAATTATTACTTGTGAAGTTAAATCTATAAACAGCAAAACAATGAGCAAATATATATATAAGCTTAACGATTATCATGCAATAAAAAAGGCAGCCATATCCATTGACGGAATAACGGTGCTTTCCGGAATAAACGGATGTGGCAAAAGTACATTGTCAAAGTGGCTGTATTATATAGTTAACGGAGCAAACCTATACGATGAATTTATTTATGACAGATATGTCAGTCAGATTCAGAATATCTTTACCGGACTTAACTTTGCAAGAAGGGATATAGACAAGGATACAGACCATAGCAACTCTTTGTTTTTCAGAGAGGCGTCATCAAAGATACGCAGTTTAAAAGATAATGGCGAACAGGATAAAGTCGAAATTATACAGCATATAGCAGAAAAGGTTATAGAAAGATTCTGTGATATTCTGTATATATATTTAAAAGATTCACCTTCGCCAACCAAAAGAGAAAGAGTGTTTGGCTTTCTTGGTATAAAATACAATGAAAATGAAAATTTTGATGATGTATTAAGTTCCTTCAGATATGCAGAATTAAGCGAGATAGAACACATAAAAAATAATTATTATGAAAGTAAGAGAAAACGTTCTATGGATGATTTTCTTATGCTTTTGCATGATAATTTTGATATAGATGAGACGAGTCCTAACAATATAAATGTTGAAGAAGACGGCGTAAAGCTGTTTCAAAAAGGCAGTGTAGGCAACTTGTATAATCTTACTAAGGCAATATACGTTGACACACCGATGGCTGTGTCGGAAGAAGGTAAGGATGACAATGTGTTCTGGAACGACCTGAAGAGCCTGATGCTGGATGAAAATAAGGACTTTGCCGGCACTGACGCACATAAAAAAATAATAAGAAGAATAACACACCTGATGAATGGGCGTGTTGATGTTGAAAAAGATGACTTTGGTCAGAAAGAACTGCATTTTGTGAGTGAGGACGGACTCAACATAAAACTAGATAAAACGGCTACAGGATTTAAGTCGTTCTCATATATATTGAGACTTCTTGAAAACGGGTATCTTAATGAAAAGACTTTGTTGCTGATTGATGAGCCTGAAGCTCATCTGCATCCGCAATGGATTGTAGAGTTTGCACATATTCTTGTTCTGCTCAATAAAGAAACGGGCACAAAGATAATGGTGGCAAGCCATAACCCGAATATGGTTGACGCGATAAGCGCTATTGCAAAGAAAGAGAATGTTGAAGACAGAACACATTTCTATTTGGCAGAAGAGTCGGAGCAACGCTTTAAATATATCTATAAAGATCTTGGTCAGGACATTGAGGAAATATTTAAATCGTTCAATATGGCATATCATAAAATAGAGCAATATGGAAGCCTTGGTATATGATAACAGAATAATAACTGGGCATAAATTGTATCCTGTATGCGGAAAGAAACTGCAGGATGTTTCGGAAAAAGACTATCACGGCAAGAAATATTTTGATGAGTCCATTGAATGCCTTGACATGGACAAATATGAGGATACTGAATGTGCCGGGGATAAAAAAGAAACTGTAGATGCTGTTATCGGCATAAAGAAGCACTTAGACAAAAACAGATTCTCAAGCCCTTATCTTATGCTTTTGGAACTCAGAATGGGATATGAAAATGTGTTGAATCTGTCAGGAACTAAACTTGCCGATAAGGTTTCACATACAAATGAGATATTAGGCAGAGACATAGATTTATATGATACCATTTATTTCGTATTTAAAAATAATATAGCTCAAAGGACTATATCTATGTTTCATAATATGAAAAATGGAAACAAGAATCTAAAGAAATGTGAGCCTATATCAACAGATGACTTTAACACATATATTAAACCCATAAAAGACTATCAGTATGAACCGGAAAATGATGTAGTGGAAATAAGAAGGCAACTGGACATAAATAACTATCTAGAGGATATAAATAAGTTTCTTGGCATAATGAAATATTGGTGCCAAAGGGCGAATCATTACAAATATAAATATAATGTTAATGAATATAATAGCATTATCGGAGAGCTGAAGATAATATGGCATGAGTTTCGTGCAAATAAAAAAATCAGATTGACTGACGATAATGAATTAGATTCCGAGATAATAGAAGAGGATTATCCGGAACTAAAGAATTTACAATAGCATTGTATTCACTAAAATAGTTTTGTATGGTTAGCTGCTGTGCCGGCGGATCTGTGCTCCGCCGGAATTGAATATCAGGATCTCCTGATCCGATTAAAATACCACTTGTTTAAGTGAAGAACGAAGAGCAGGCGTTGAGCGCAAGCAGGCTTGCGCAATTAAAAATGAAAAATTAAAAGTGAAAAACGCCTGACGGAAGTGAAGAGTTAAGAGTGAAGAGTGAAAAATCCATGTGCATTGTTTGGTATTGTTATTGGTAGTTAGAGTAGTTAAAGTAGTTATCGCTCACCTTGGTGAGCTAGTAGTTAGAGTCATATGCCATGTTGATTCTTATCGCAAGAACTACGTTTGCAATTGGATTTTTCGTTTTTCACTTTTCATTTTTCGCTTAAACAATCACTATGTTTGCATTTATTTCGTGCAAGTTTAATGGAATTCTGCATTAATTTCATGCAATTTTGGCAGAATTCTGCATTTATTTTGTGCAATTCCTGTAAAATACAGTATATTTGTCATGATATAAAATAGGATAGGTATGGAAAGGCTGTATGAATTTTTCTATAGAAAACTGAAAAATACTCCGGTGGAGTTTTTCAGATATAAATATAACCAGATAAAATGGGAAAGTAGAGCTTTCGGACTTGTCGGCCCACGAGGCGTAGGCAAGTCTACTATGCTGCTGCAATATATCAAACAGAATTTGGACACAAAAGATACGCTGTATGTATCGGCTGACAATCTTTATTTTGCAGAACACAAACTTGTTGACCTGGCTGACCGTTTTGTAAAGATGGGAGGCAAACACCTGTTTATCGACGAGATTCACAAATATGAAGGATGGTCGAGAGAGCTGAAACAGATTTATGACAGTTATGACGACTTGCAGATTGTGATCTCCGGCTCTTCGATACTTGACATTTATAAGGGCATGGCAGATCTTAGCAGACGTATGCCTATTTATGAGATGCAGGGGTTGTCGTTCAGAGAATATTTGCGCCTATTTCATAGTATAGACGTACCAGTTTACAGTCTGAAAGACATACTTACGCACAAAGCAGTGATTAGTGGTGTAGAACATCCCCTTCCACTTTTTCATGATTATCTTAAAAGAGGCTATTATCCGTTCGGACGCGACGCTGAATTTGAAATTGAGCTGATGCAGGTGATAAACCAGACGATGGAAATAGACATACCAATGCACATAAAGACCAACATATCTGTGGGCAGAAAACTGAAGAGTCTGATAATGGTTGTATCTAAAAGTGTTCCTTTTAAGCCTGTGATGCAGAAACTGGCTGATGTTACTGGTATCAGCAGAAATGACATTCCTGACTATCTGATATACATGGAACGTGCCGGAATGATAAGTCAGCTGCGTAATGCAACCGGAGGACTGAGAGGCCTAGGCAAAGTGGAGAAACTGTATCTTGACAACACGAACCTGATTTATACCCTTGCACCGGAACGTGCTGATATAGGAAACGTAAGAGAGACGTTCTTTATGAACCAGACGAGGGTATGTAACGACGTGAGAAGTTCTGACATCTCAGATTTTGAGATAGACGGCAAGGTGTTTGAAATTGGAGGACGGAAAAAAGGACAAAAACAGATAGAAAGTGCAGACGACGGCTACATCGTGAAAGATGATATTGAAAGCGGATACGCAAACGTGATACCTCTCTGGGCTTTCGGACTTAACTACTAATGGTAATTCACAATTAGCTTGCGCTGAACTGCGTTAGGTTGGCGATTCGGTCGCGCTATGAACGATAGCCACAAGACTAGTGGATTGTTTCCCTAGTGGCGCAATGTAGGGACGTACCCCAGGTGCGTCCACCTTTCATTTAGCATTTTGTCATGTCGTAAATCGTTGAAATACAGGATTTTATCAGTTGGACGCACCTGGGGTACGTCCCTACAATCAACCCTGAGTAATGCTGTTTAATTTTTACTTGTGTTTACAGCCTGCTCTTCACTTAAATAAGCACTACGTTTGCAATTGACTTTAACTCCTACAAAAAATCCATAATGCACATGAATTTTTACTTTTTAATTTTTCATTTTCGTGCGAAACAATTCGCACGAACTGCGGTTCGGAAAAGTCAAAAATAAAAACTGCGTTTTTTATTTGCCTTTTCACTTACCTTGTTCTATCTTTGAATAAGATAGGATGCGGCTCGGAAAAGTCAAAAATAAAAACTGCGTTTTTTATTTGTCTTTTCACTCACCTTTTTTAAAAGAAGATAAGCTGCATCTCAGCATAACGTTCAAGCACGCTTGACGATTCTGCTTTCGATTTGCATTATCTTTCACTATCTTTTAATAAAATAGGCTGCGGTTCGGAAAAGTCAAAAATAAAAACTGCGTTTTTTATTTGTCTTTTCACTCGCCTTTCACTATCTTTGCAGAAAAATACTGTGATGCAGAATACGGAAATTTTAAGTATTAAGAATTTCGGTCCTATAAATAATGCTGTCGTAAGAATTAGTAAGATTACTGTCATGATTGGCGAACAGGGCGCCGGAAAGAGTTGCGTGGCTAAGCTCTATTCTCTTTTTTCATGGCTTGAAAAAGCGCTGATGAGACATGTTCTTACTGAACGCTACGTTACGCAGTATTCGAGATTCAGAAAGACGTATGCTGCATATAATGGTATTAACGGATACTTTAGGCCTGATACGGAGTTGAGGTTCGACGGCTTTCACTATTCGTTTGTTTATGAGAATGAAAAATTATCTATAATAGAAAATAATCAAGATGGCGATTTGTTTAATATTGCCAAAGTGATGTATGTGCCGGCTGAACGTAACGTGTTGGGAAGTGTTGAGCATCCAACAAGATTGCGTGAACTGAGCAATCCGATGATGACATTTCTTGATGAATATGATAAAGCCAAAAACGATATAAAAAGCGGATATAAAATGCCATTCGGCGAGGTGGATTTTGAGTATGACAAACTGAACGACATACCCAAACTTAAACATAAGAACTATGAAATAAAACTGTCGGAAGCGTCAAGCGGATTTCAGTCAGCACTGCCTTTACTGCTTGTATCAGAAAATCTGTCGAACATTGTACGCGACAATTCGGCAAAGGCTGAACTGTCGGACAAGGAACGCAAGGCGTTGCAAAAAGAGGTGAATCTGATATTAAGCGACAACACGCTGAGCGATGACGTGAAAATGGCGTCATTGAGAATGGTGTCGTCAAAGTATAGATATTCCCGCTTTGTAAACGTTGTAGAAGAGATGGAACTTAATCTGTTTCCAGACTCTCAAAAAAATGTGCTGTACGAACTGGTGGCTGATGCATATAAACTGAATGAAAACAGACTGGTGATGACAACACACAGTCCTTATGTGATAAACTATCTTACGTTGTCTGTTAAAGCTAAGCAACTGGCAAAACGTGCGGAAGGATTGGAAGATATACTGAAACGTATCTATGATGTTGTACCAATGTCAGGAATGATTAATGCTGACGACCTGATTATATATGAATTGCATGACGGCACCGTTGAACAACTGAAAGATTATGAGGGGCTGCCTTCTGACGACAATTATCTTAACATCAAACTGAGAGATACTAATAGCGTTTTTGACGACTTATTGGAGATTGAGGAGGACTTGGACAGCTATGATGAAAGAAAGAGTGATTGATTTCTTTAAGGATGAAATGCCTGTCGGAGATGCTTTATTCGGAATATGTGATGATGAGGATGAAGCAGCAAAGACTCCGGCTTATGTGGATGCCGATGCAAAAAATAAAGAAGAATGGATAGCCGTAGTAACTAACAGGTCTGGAAAGATAATCTCGTTTATAGCCGTAGACAACAAGATTGAGATAAGGCGTGAAAACGGACAAATGGAGAACCGCTGCGATGCCATGCTGCACAATGATGAATATATTATATTCATAGAACTGAAGGATCAGAACAAGGACTGGATTAAACATGCCGTAGAAGATCAGTTGGCAACAACCATCAATGTATTTAAACAGTGGCATGACATTTCTTTATTCAAGCATAAACTGGCTTATGCCTGCAACAAACGTCACAGGAGATTTGCATTCAGTAATAAAGAAGATATGCAACGTTTCCGCAATCAGCATGGCGTAAGACTGAATATAGGATGCGATATAATGATAAAATAACTATCGTTTTAGGCGGATTATAATTCATACTTTGTTAATTGTGTTTTGTTCCTATTGTGCTTATTTAAGTGAATGGCAGTTTATTGCCATAGCAAGGCATTTGGATTGACTAACGTCGAAATTTGTTTTTTCACTGTTCACTCTTAACTTTTCATTTCTATCAGGCGCTGTTTAATTTATACTTTTTAATTTTTCATTTTCGTGCGAAACAATTCGCACGAACTGCGGTTCGGCAATAAAAAAGAAAAAAAGTGTTTTTTCATTTTGTATTGCTCTCACCTTTCACTATCTTTGCATTTCTGTAATGTCCGGATAAGTTTTCGGGACTGTTAATAAATTGTTTTGGCACTATGAAAGAAATGTATTATGTATTCTGCAACCAGACATTGGTGACTGATGGGCAAGCCGGCAAAGGACGGCGGGCGTGGTGTGTGCTGAGACTTATCGCGGATGTACTGTATGGCGTGGTGAAGCCCGGAGATGCTGGCTGCATGAAGGGCGGATGGCGCGTTGATATGGCGACAGGGCTCGCCGTAAGATTGAACAGAAATACTAACAATTAAATAACTAAACCATGCTTTATCCATTATTATTTAGAAACAACTTCTTTTCGAAAATATGGGGCGGAAGCCTGCTGAAGAAACTTAAGGGCATAGAAGACAATGACCCTACGCCTATAGGCGAGAGCTGGGAGATAAGTGCCGTGCCGGGCAAGGAATCGGTAGTGGGCAACGGTTCGCTGCAGGGACGCAAGCTTAACGAACTTGTGACGGAATATAAGGAAGAGCTGATAGGACGCACGGTGTATGACATGTACGGCGAGACGTTTCCGCTGCTGATAAAGTTTATCGACGCTGCGAAGGACCTGTCGATACAGGTGCATCCCAACGACGAGATGGCACGTAAATATCACGACTCGTTCGGCAAGACGGAGATGTGGTATATTATGGACACAAAGCCGGGAGCTAAGCTCTACAGCGGCTTTAAGAGTCTGATATCGAAATATGAATATGGCAAGCGCATAGAGGACGGCAGCATCTGTGACGTGCTGGCGTCGCACGACGTGAAGGAGGGCGACGTGTTCTACATTCCGTCGGGACGCATCCATGCGATATGCAGCGGTACGCTGCTGGCAGAGGTGCAGCAGAGTTCTGACCTGACATACCGCATATTCGACTATAACCGTCCGGGCCTTGACGGCAAGCCAAGGGCACTGCATACGGCGCTGGCATCGGAGGCGCTGGACTATAAGGTGGAGGACGACTACCGCACGCACTACACGCGCAAGATGAACTATCCGGTGCTGCTGGCGGAGAACAGGTTCTTTACGGTGAAGTTGCTGGAGGTTAACCGTGCCTTCCACAGAAAGCTGTATAAGTATGACAGCTTCGTGGTGTATATGTGTCTTGAGGGCAGCAGCGACATCGTGATAAGGTCGTGGAAAGGCGAGGAGCCTGAGATAAAGCAGGTGCATCTGACAAAGGGCATGAGCTGCCTCGTGCCTGCCTGCGTGGCAGACATGGACGTTGTGCCGAACAACGAAGACCGCGTGTCGAAGCTGCTCGAGGTGTATATTGATAATAAGAACTACTAGTTTAAGTGAAATCATTTGGAGTTAAAGTAGTTAAAGTAGTTATCGCCAACGGAGTTGGCTAGTAGTTAAAGTCAAATGCTTTGTTGATTCTATTCAATGTAATACAATTGACAATAATCGACGAAGCGCACGCACTACGTTTGCTAATGTTCCGGCGGATCTGCAATTGTCGTGCAAGTGAGAGCAGAAGCAAATTTCATTTGGTTATGCCGAGCGCAGCCGACAATCAATAGAATTAATCTGCCGGAATTGAATATAAGGATTTATTCAATCCGCTAAAAATACCCTTATGACATGGATGGTATGACGAACGGGGACGGGATGCAAATTGTTATGTTATTATATGACGTTGACGGCTTTTCGGATGAAGAGCCGTTTATTTTTGTGTGATTATGGGGTGAGGAATGAGAAATGTGTCAGATGTGAGGGCGTGATGACGGGACATGATGTGCTGAAAAATGACTAAAAATGTGAGGTCTGACGGTGTCTGACTGCATAAATGTATGATGAAAGACGAAATGGCGTATTGTAAGTAATCGTGGCTGTAAACTGCAATGTTTAAATCTGTTTCTGTGAATGAGCGGTGATAGTGTTTTGATATCGCCGTCTTTTGTTTTAAATTGATATTTTAAGACGATGTGAGGCGGCGGCCTGCCTTAAAATTTAATGAAATAATCTTTGTATTTTTAACCCATATTTTTTGCGACTTTTATTCTAAAATCCTATCTTTGTAAAGGCAGAGAGAAGGTTTGCGGCATGTTGTGGTGTCTTTGAGGCGACGGCCGGCAGCAACATTCTGCCATGCATCTAATAAGAAAAACATAAAGAAACTATACAATATTTTAATAATACTATGGCAAAGATAAAACAGATTGTGGAGTGCGTGCCCAACTTCAGCGAAGGACGCGACAAGAATGTTATAAAACAGATTACCGATGTGATTGAGGAAGCCGGCGGCGTAAAACTGCTCGATGTTGACCCGGGTGAGGCTACTAACCGCACGGTGGTTACTTTTGTTGGTGAGCCCGAGGCTGTTGTCGAGGCTGCTTTCAAGGCTGTTAAGAAGGCCGGTGAACTTATAGACATGCGCAAGCATCATGGTGCTCATCCGCGTATGGGCGCTACAGACGTGCTGCCGCTGGTGCCGGTAAGCGGAATAACTCTTGAGGAGTGTGCCGAGCTGGCAAGAAAACTGGCAAAGCGCATTGCCGACGAGCTGCAGATACCATGTTACTGCTATGAAGAGGCCGCTCTGAAACCTGAAAGACGCAATCTGGCCGTGTGCAGAGCCGGTGAGTATGAGGCGCTGCCGGAGAAGATGGGCGACGCCGACAAGGCTCCCGACTTCGGTGCAAGACCCTTTGACGAGGGTGTGGCACGCACGGGATGTACGGCTGTAGGAGCACGCGACTTCCTGATTGCCGTAAACTTTAACCTTAACACCACATCTACACGCAGGGCAAACGCAGTGGCCTTTGACGTGAGAGAGAAGGGAAGACCGGTGCGCGAAGGCAACCCGATAACAGGCAAGGTGAAGAAAGACGCAGACGGAAAGACCATAATGCAGCCCGGTACGCTGAAGTCGACAAAGGCCATAGGATGGTTTATCGAGGAATACGGCATCGCACAGGTGTCAATGAACATAACTAACATCAACGTTACGCCGCTGCACGTGGCATTCGACGAGGTGTGCCGCTGCGCTCAGAACAGAGGACTGAGAGTAACGGGAACAGAGATCGTTGGTCTTGTGCCAAAACGATCTATTGTAGACGCCGGCAAGTATTTCCTTGAGAAACAGCACAGATCGACAGGTATTCCTGAAGAAGACATAATGAACATAGCCGTGAAGTCGATGGGACTCGACGACCTGCGTCCGTTTGTACCCGAGGAGAAGGTGGTGGAGATGCTGCTCGAGGCCGACCAGAAGAAGGCAAAGAGACTGACGGCGCTGACAGTGAAGGGATTTGCTGACGAGACTGCAAGAGAATCTCCTGCACCCGGCGGCGGATCAGTGGCTGCATACATGGGAGCACTGGGTGCTGCACTGGCAACGATGGTGGCTAACCTGTCGGCACACAAGCCCGGATGGGATGACCGCTGGAACGAGTTCAGCCAGTGGGCAGACAAGGGCATGGTGCTCGAGACAGAGCTGCTGCGCCTCGTTGACGACGACACAGAGGCCTTTAACCGCATAATGGCAGCCTTCGGAATGCCGAAAGGAACAGACGAAGAGAAGCAGCTGCGCTCAGAGGCCATACAGAAGGCAACACTGTTTGCTGCACAGGTGCCGCTGGAGACAATGAAGACATCGGCACAGGTGTTCGAACTGTGCAGGGCGATGGTAGAGATCGGCAACCCGAACAGCGTATCTGACGCAGGCGTTGGCGCACTGGCAGCAAGAGCAGCCGTGATGGGTGCCGGACTGAACGTCAAGATAAACGCTTCGTCGCTGAAAGACCAGGATGCAGCCAAGGCTCTGATAGGTGAGGCTGAGGCGCTGATGGCTGAGGCTACAAAGCAGGAGGCTGAGATAATGCAGATGGTTGAGCGAGTAATCAGCGGAAACTGATTGAGGCAATACCGGGAGAAACATAACGAATAAACAACAGAAAAATCCTAAATATTATGACAAACGAGGAATTTAAGGCGGCGATACGTGCCGGCATACCAGACGTGCTGCCGGAGCCGCGTGAGTATGACAAAGAAGTGAACCATGCGCCAAAGCGTAAGGAGATACTTACAGAAGACGAAAAGAAGCTTGCACTGCGCAATGCCCTGAGATATTTCCCTAAGAAATTCCACAAGACACTTGCACCGGAGTTTGCTGCCGAGCTGCGCGACTACGGACGCATATATATGTACAGATTCAGACCTACATACGACATGTATGCACGCAGCATTGACGAGTATCCGCACAAGTCGGAACAGGCTGCTGCCATCATGCTCATGATACAAAACAACCTGAACCCGGCAGTGGCTCAGCATCCTCATGAGCTTATCGTATACGGAGGCAACGGTGCCGCATTCCAGAACTGGGCACAGTATCTGCTGACTATGAAGTATCTGAGCGAGATGACAGACGAACAGACACTCGTGATGTATTCAGGTCATCCGCTGGGACTCTTCCCGTCGCACAAGAATGCTCCGAGAGTGGTTGTTACAAACGGTATGGTGATACCTAACTACTCAAAGCCAGACGACTGGGAGCGCATGAACGCACTGGGCGTCAGCCAGTATGGACAGATGACAGCCGGATCGTATATGTATATCGGTCCGCAGGGCATCGTTCACGGCACAACGATAACTGTGCTCAACGCTGCACGCATGCAGATGAAGAAAGAACCGGGCCGCAAGGACATACACGGCATGCTGTTCGTGTCGTCAGGTCTTGGCGGTATGTCAGGTGCACAGCCTAAGGCAGGAAACATTGCCGGAGTGGTCAGCGTTGTTGCCGAGATTAATCCTAAGGCTGCACAGAAACGCTATGACCAGGGCTGGGTGGACGAACTGCACTCTGACCTGAACGAACTGATACCGGCAATAAGAAAGGCCGTAGAGGAGCGCAAGACTGTGTCTATGGCATACGTGGGCAACGTGGTTGACCTGTGGGAGCGCCTGGCAGAAGAAAACATAAAGGTAGACCTTGGCAGCGACCAGACATCACTGCACAACCCATGGGCAGGAGGATATTATCCTGTTGACATGACATTTGAGGAGTCGAAGCAGATGATGGCAGAGAATCCCGAACTGTTCCGTGAGCGTGTGCAGGCATCTCTGCGCAGGCAGGTTGCTGCAATCAACAAGCTGACAGAGCGCGGCATGTACTTCTTCGACTACGGAAACGCATTCCTGCTGCAGTCAGAGCGTGCTGGAGCCGACATCATGGCTGCCGACGGCAAGTTCAGATACCCTTCATACGTTCAGGACATCATGGGTCCGATGTTCTTCGACTACGGCTTCGGTCCGTTCAGATGGGTATGTACATCAGGCAAGCCCGAAGACCTGGCTGTAACCGACCGTCTGGCTGTAGAGGTGCTCGAGGATATATGCAAGACAGCACCGGAGGAGATACAGCACCAGATGGAAGACAACATCCACTGGATAAAGGAGGCCGGCCGCAACCATCTCGTAGTAGGCTCACAGGCACGTATATTGTATGCCGACGCCGAAGGCCGCGCAAAGATAGCTCTGGCATTCAACGAGGCAATAAAGAAGGGCGAGATAACACGTCCGGTAGTGCTTGGCCGCGATCATCACGACGTATCAGGAACAGACTCTCCGTTCCGTGAGACAAGTAACATATACGACGGTTCGCAGTTCTGTGCCGACATGGCTGTTCAGAACGTTATAGGCGACTCGTTCAGAGGTGCCACATGGGTATCTATCCATAATGGTGGCGGAGTAGGCTGGGGCGAAGTTATCAACGGCGGCTTCGGCATGATGATAGACGGAGGCGAAGACAGCGCACGCCACATACGCGAAATGCTGTTCTGGGACGTAAACAACGGTATTGCACGCCGCAGCTGGGCACGCAACGAAGGCTCTATACACAGCATTGAGCGCGAAATGGCACGCACCCCGAACCTGAAGGTTACGATGCCTAACTTCGTGGATGATGAGATAATAGATAACGCAGTGAAGTAAATTCAGTAGTTAAAGTAGTTAGAAGGAGTTAAAGTAGTTAAAGTCAAATGCCTTGAAGTAATTAAGTAAATAATTAAGGACTAAGAAACAATGTCCTGATTATGAAACAAGATTAGGCGTTAGTCAATTATGAATTATAATTTATAATTGTGTGTCCACAAGACATATGACTTTAACTCCTTTAACTACTCTAACTTCTTTAACTCCTAAACACACACATAACTTTAAATTTAAATACACAATGATTCACCAAATATCAGCAGAACATCTCACGATTGAACGTATCGGTGAGATAATAGAAAAAGGTTATAAACTCGAACTTAGTGAAGACGCACGCAAGCGCATCGTACGCTGCCGTGAATATCTCGACAAGAAGATAGAAGAGACAGAGAAACCTATCTATGGCGTAACAACAGGATTCGGCTCTCTCTGCAACGTGTCTATCGGCAACGACCAGCTTTCGCAGTTGCAGATAAACCTGATGATGTCGCATGCATGCGGCACAGGCGACCGCGTGCCTAACGATATAGTAAAGATAATGCTGCTGCTGAAGATACAGTCGCTGAGCTATGGATACTCAGGCTGCAAGCTTGATACCGTAGAGAGACTTGTCGACTTCTTCAACAACGATGTTTATCCTATTGTCTACATGCAAGGCTCACTTGGCGCATCCGGCGACCTTGTGCCTCTGGCACACCTCTGTCTGCCGCTCGTAGGACTCGGTGACGTAGAGTATAAGGGTAAGGTGATGACAGGAGCAGAGATGCTGAAGGAGAACGGATGGGAGCCGATACAGCTCGGATCGAAAGAAGGTCTGGCTCTGCTCAACGGAACACAGAACATGAGTTCGTTTGCCGTATGGGCATTGCTGCAGGGCGAACGCCTGAGCAAATGGGCTGACAAGATTGCTGCCATGTCGCTCGACGCATATTATGGACTGGTGTCTCCTTTCACAGACGCCGTACATCAGGTAAGACCTCACAAGGGTCAGATACAGACAGCCGCAAACATGAGGCAACTGCTTGAGGGCAGCGAGATAATAGAGAAGCCCAAATCGTATGTTCAGGACCCGTATTCGTTCCGCTGCATTCCGCAGGTTCATGGCGCAGCCAAGGACTCAATGGCATACGTTAAGTCAGTGATCGACACTGAAATCAACTCGGCAACAGACAACCCGACAGTATGTCCAGACGAAGACCTGATTATTTCTGCCGGAAACTTCCACGGAGAGCCTATCGCACTGCCTATGGACTTCCTTGCAATGGCACTGAGCGAACTGGCTAATATCTCAGAAAGACGAATCTACAAGCTCGTGTCGGGCACAAGAGACCTGCCAAGCTTCCTCGTTGCAACTCCAGGCGTAAACAGCGGATTTATGATTACACAATACACAGCTGCGTCAATAGTAAGCCTTAACAAGAATCTGTGCTCGCCTGCATCTGTAGACAGCATACCTTCGAGCCAGGGTCAGGAAGACCATGTCAGCATGGGTGCCAACGCTGCAATAAAGCTCTATAAGGTGGTGCTCAACACGGAGCGTGTGCTGGCAATAGAGCTGTTTAATGCAGCTCAGGCTCTTGAGACGTCCGCTGAAGTCGTCGCCTGTAATAGAGAAGCTGCATGATGAATACCGCAAGGTAGTGCCGTTCATCGTGAACGACGAAGTGATGTATCCTCACATAAAGAACTCTATTGACTTCCTGAGAGAGCATGCCGAATAAGCATGACGCTAAGGAAAACGTAAAATAATCAAGCCGATGAGACTGCTTGTAAAGAATATAAAGACACTGGCCGGAATAGACCGGCACGGCAAGCTGAGGCTGCAGGGCAGCGAGATGCAGACGCTGGAGCAGATAAACGACGCCTATCTGACAGCCGAAGACGGACTGATAACCGGATTCGGCACGATGGACAGTCTGACGGATGCTGAAGCTGCTGCAGATACCGTTGTCGACGCCGAAGGCGGAACGCTGATGCCGTCATGGTGCGACCCGCATACCCACATAGTGTATGCGGGAAGCCGCGAGGGCGAGTTTGTCGACAAGATAAGAGGCCTGAGCTATGCCGAGATAGCCAAACGCGGCGGAGGCATACTCAACTCAGCCGACCTGCTGCACACCATGACAGAGGACCAGCTCTATGAGCAGGCCATGAGGCGTGTGCGCGAGGTGGTGATGAAGGGTACGGGCTGCGTTGAGATAAAGAGCGGCTACGGCCTTAACACCGAAGACGAGCTGAAGATGCTGCGCGTGATAAAGCGCATAAAGGAGACGGCACCTATAAAGGTGGTGTCTACCTTCCTTGGTGCGCATGCAGTAGGACGCCAGTACACCCAGGACGAATATGTACGTCTTGTTGTAGAGGAGATGATACCAGAGGTAGGGCGCGAGCATCTTGCCGACTATGTAGACGTGTTCTGCGACGAAGGCTTCTTTACCCCAGAAGAGACCGACCGCATACTTGAGGCCGGAGCAAAATGGGGAATGCTGCCCAAGATACATGCCGACGAACTGGCATCGTCGGGCGGTGTAGAGATAGGCGTAAAGCGCAATGCCTTGTCTGTAGACCATCTGGAGAGCATGACCGAAGAGGAGATAGAGCTGCTGCGCGGCAGCGGCACTATGCCTACGGTGCTGCCCGGCACGTCGTTCTTCCTTAATCTGCCTTATGCACTGGCACGTAAGATGGTTGACGCCGGACTTGGCGTTGCCGTTGCCAGCGACTATAATCCCGGATCAACTCCATCGGGCGACATGAAGTTTATTGTGTCTCTGGCATGCATCAAGCTGAGACTGCTGCCTGCAGAGGCCATCAATGCCGCCACGATAAACTCGGCTTATGCTATGGGGCTCAGCCGCGACTACGGTTCGATAGCCGTGGGCAAGGTGGCTAACTTCTTTATAACAGAGCCGATACCTTCGATTGACTACATCCCTTATGCCTACACGTCGCCTGTGATACGCCGCGTGTTTGCCCGAGGGCAGGAAATAGGCTTCTGACCACAGGCCGGCAAACAGCCTGCGGAAAGTATTAGATGTTAGTAATAAATATAGCTTTTGCGCAATAGCGGCATAAGGTGTTATGCCGCATTGCGCACTTTTTGTCTTATATGCAGCCATTGTTCGTGGCTGCTTTTATTTTAGTCTGGTATTTAGCTTGTGCCGTTTGTGTCGTGTCGCCATATTGCATTTTGTAATGTGCGTGAGCAGAATGTGTCCCGATTATGTTAGCTGAGTGTGCAAAATGCAAGCAGACAAGTGCGTATATTTTAAAAATATTACTATGTTTTTAACAAAAATATTTTTATCTGTCAGGTTTTTTATTGTAATTTTGCGCCCTGAAAATCAAATGTAACTAGATTATTGGTGTCCTTCAAACCATTCCTGCATATCTTGACTTATTGTAACAATAGGACAACTGTGCCATGTCTGGTAAGAACGGGCATGTTAATTGCCTTAATACTTGCGTAAAGAAGGCTCATGGATGTTTGCAGGACAACGGTATAACTAGATTTATAATATGTAGCATGCCTTTTAGATAAAGAGCATCAAGGTGTTTAGTTAAGGTGAAAGATTAATTCTGATGAAATCGCTTAAACTGTTATTATTGCTGAGTATGTTGCCTCTTGCCGCGGCATTTGCCGGAGGCGACACGCTTAGATATAAGCTGGAGACGTCGGCCAATGTGTCTACGGGCGACTATGCCCCTATGTGGTTTACGGCCAACCGCTATGGCCTGTCTGGTGTAGAGCCGTGCAGCGGATATCTCAGAGCGGGTGTAGACTATGCCGGAAAGTTGGGCGCCGACTGGCGTCTGGAGGCAGGACTCGACCTGGCCGGAGCCGTTAATCAGACTTCAGACTTTGTTGTTCAGCAGGCTTTTGTCGATGTGTCATGGCGCAATATAACGCTGAGCATAGGCAGCAAGGAGCGCGAAGCCTTTCCGCTGGACAAAAACATGAGGCTAAGCAGCGGCATGATGGTTGAAGGTCCCGGGGCACGTCCTGTGCCGCAGGTGCGTCTTGAGGTGAAGGAATATCAGAATCTGCCTTACACCAAAGGATGGGTGGCTGCCAAGTTTCATTTCGGCTACGGATGGCTGACAGACGGCGACTGGCGGTCGGATCTTGTAAAGCCAGGCGAGACGTTCACCAGAGGCGTGATATATCACAGCAAGTCGGCCATGCTCAGAGTTGGAAATCCAAAGAAGATACCAGTTACGATGGAAATCGGAATGATCGAGGCGGCACAGTTTGGCGGAAGCAAGTGGCGCAAGAATGACGACGGAACCACAACGTGTGTGGCAAAGATGCCCGGCGGGATAAAAGAATATCTGAAGGCCATCATACCGATACAGGAGAGCACGCTGCAGAACGTGGAGGGCAACCATGTGGGAAGCTGGAACTTTGCGCTCAACTATACGGCGCCGACATGGAAGCTGAGATGCTATTACGAGCATTATTTCGATGACCACTCGCAGCTGACGTGGCAGTATGGACGCTGGAAAGACGGACATATAGGCGTGGAACTAACGTTGCCGGAGAATCCCTTTGTGTCCACTCTGCTGTGGGAAGGGCTGTGCACAACCGACCAGACCGGACCGCTGCTTTATGACGGTGTTGGCGGTTCGTTTCATGAGATACAGATGAGCGGCAGCGACAACTACTATAACCACGACTACAACTGGCAGCACTGGGGTATGGGAATGGGCCATCCGTTTCTGCCCGGACCAATATATAATGCCGACGGAACCAATATGTTCAGGAGCAACCGCGTAAAGGCCCACCATATAGGCATTGGCGGCAATCCGTCTGACGAGTGGTCGTATCGCCTGCTGCTGTCGTACATGCGCCACTGGGGAACATACAAGGTGCCGCTCGACCGCATGATGCGTCAGGGAAGCACGCTGGCAGAAGTGGCATACAGTCCGCGCAAGGCTGCGGGATGGAACTTCAGACTGGCCTGCGGATACGACAAGGGCAGCTATATAGGCGACAGCATGGGCTGCATGATAACAATAACCAAAACAGGAGTTTTATGGTCAAGATAATAGGATGGATTGCTGCTGCCGTCATGGCTTTGGCTATGTCGGGCTGCGATTTTAAGGAGCCTGTAAACAGCGATATAGAAGGATTCTGGAAACTGGAACGCTTTGAAACGAGGGCTGACGGACGCATGCACGAGTGTACGCGCCTTTATTACAGCATAACGAGATACGTGGTTGAGGTGTCCGAGAAGCAGGGTCCAAACGGCTATGGCACATACATAGGTCGCTTCGGATATGAGGACGGAGAGACAAAGGTGGTGATGAAAGACTTTAAGCAGAGGGCTGCTACGAGCGACAACGGTGTTGACGCTACCGTGGAAGACCTGCTGCCGTTCGGAATCAATTCTACTGAGACAACCTTTGATGTGGTGGTTGCAGACGGCGACAATCTTGTATTGCGCTCAGATTATGCCACGCTGCAGCTCACGCGCTTCTGATTTGTCTTGAAACAGACGTCCCTATTCTGCCTGATTGTTGATTTATATCTGATGCGTTGTCGTCAGTATTCCCCTTTATGCCAGCCTTTTTATGGCATAATTTTAATGTATGCCGGCCCATGTCCGTCTTTCCGTTTGCCGTATTTATTGTTGCCGCTGAAGATTGCCGTGCGATGTAAATACGCGCTTTTGCTTTTAAATAAACTTAAATACGGCCGTATCTACAGCATTGTGTCATTGATGAGCATCTGTATAGATTCATAATGACACCACGCGATACGTTTGTTTATTACAATTTAACCCAAATCGGTCATTAGACCGCATATTATTTTACCAATTTTGTGCATTGATGCTTTCAGCTGGTCTTTTTGTTTCTATTGGCGTCTTTTAGTCAGATTTTTCTTGACATAGCCCGCTATGACTGCGAAAAATCTAACGAAAATCCGCTCAATATAAAGCAAAAATCCCGACCGAATCCTAATGACTGATTTGGGTTAAAAGACCTTTATTATTTTGTTATATTCCCAACTTGCATTATCTTTGCACAAAAATATGCAGCGTTACGGCGGCTAAAGCCCGTTTATATGTCGTGTGTACTGTTGCCGTTGCGTAACGAAACCGTGTAAATTTAATGAGCAGACGTTTATATCCTATTCTGAATTTTATAAGTCACAACAAATATTGGATTGTGATAATTTTCGGTGTCCTCATTGTCGGGTTCCTCGATGAGAACAGCTTGCTGAAGCATGTGCGCAACAGAATACTCGTGAGCGAGCTGAAGGAGCAGATTGATGCCTACAACATGCAGTATGAGCAGGACGAACAGAAGATAAAGGAACTGAAGCGCAACCCCAAGGCCATCACAAAGATAGCTCGCGAGAACTACTTTATGAAAGCCGACGATGAGGATATATTCGTGCTTAGTGATGACCAAAAACCAGTAACAGATAACGATGAAACAGCTAAATAAACTGCAGACTATTGTTCTGCTTTCGGGTGCGGTGCTCATGGTGGCCGGTGCCGGACTTTATGTCTTTGGCACGATGCTCATGGCTTCGTGGATATTTCTTGTGGGTGCCTTGTGCTTTGCTTCTATGCAGATGATGCAGACCTACAGCGGCAACAACTTCACCATTAGGCGTCTGCGCCGTATCATGGTTACGGGCGACGTGCTGTTTATTCTTTCGGCACTGCTGATGGTCGAAAACTCTTATGGCCTGCTGCTGCCCCTGTTTCTCAAGCTTTCGCCCGACGGATACTTCAATTACGTCACTTATGTTCACAACAACTGGGTGCTCCTGCTCCTTGTTGCTGCCATGCTTGAGATTTATACAACTCACAGAATATCAGGCGAGCTGGCTAAAGAGGCAAAAAAACTCTAAAAGTCAGTGTATTTATTTTAAATTGCATGAAAAATTTTTCTTACATCGATAATACGTTGTAATTTTGTGCTAATATTACAAAACAAGGTTATGGTTAAGACTCTTTTAACTCTTCTGGGGGCTTTTGCCGTGTTTACGTCGTGTGTAAACTCTTACAACATTCAAGGTTCATCTAATGTTCCTACGTTAGACGGCCGCATGCTGTTTCTTAAGGTTTATGAAGGCGACGACCTGAAGAATATCGACTCTTGCGACATAGTTCACGGACAGTTTCATTTTTCGGGGGCGCTCGATTCTACGCGTATAGCAACTCTCTTCATGGACGATGAGAGCCTTATGCCGGTGGTGCTCGAGAGCGGCGAAATACAGATAAAGATAGACAACACGCAGCAGAAGGTGAGCGGAACGCCGCTTAACGACAAGCTGTTTAAGTTTATCGAAAAGTACAACCAGCTGGAGAGTGAGGTAGGCGAACTGGGGCATCTGCAGAGTCAGGCCATAATGGACGGACACGACATCAACGAGGTGAACGCAAAACTGTCGCAGAAGGCTGCACAGATTGTTGAGAAGGAAGACAAGCTCGTAACGTCGTTCATCGTTGAGAACTTCGACAACGTGCTGGGTCCGGGCGTGTTCTTCATGATTACAGCCGGCCACAGATATCCCGAGCTTTCACCCTGGATTGAGGATATAATGAGCAAGGCAACTGACAACTTCAAGAACGATCCTTACGTGCGCGACTATTACCGCAAGGCACAGCAGAACCAGGCCATAATGAATGGTACGGCAATGCCCGACGGGACAGACGACCCGACGCTGGCGCCTCCTACGCCCAACGAACTGGCACAGCCGGGATCAGAAGACTCTCTGAGCGAGGCCGTTGAGGGAGCAGAGTGACAAGGGCGCCAGGCTTAACCATAAAAAAGGAACATATACAGGGGCTTTAAAAGATATTATGAGATTATTGATAAAAGACGCCACGCTTGTCAACGAGGGAAAGTCGTTCCGTGGCTCGGTTGTCTTGGAGAATGGTTTGATATCAGACATTCTCCAAGACAATTTTATTTCTGGCAGTGAACATATTGATAAGGTGGTTGATGCTTCGGGGTGCTACGTGCTTCCGGGCGTTATCGACGACCATGTGCATTTTCGTGAGCCAGGCCTTACGGCAAAGGCCGACATAAGTTCTGAGAGCCGTGCTGCGGCCTATGGCGGTGTTACGTCTTATTTCGACATGCCTAACACCGTGCCGCAGACCACTACGCTCGAGGCTCTCGAAGATAAGCGCACATTGGCGGCGGCAAAGAGCCACGTCAACTATTCGTTCTTCTTCGGTGCAACAAACGACAATGTCGACCTGTTCAGCCGGCTCGACGTTCATCGTGTGCCCGGCATAAAGCTGTTTATGGGCTCGTCAACGGGCAACATGCTCGTTGATCGCCGTGAGGCTCTCGAACGCATATTCAGCGAAGCCCGTGTCCCCGTCATGACCCATTGTGAGGACACCGGCATAATCAATGCCAACATGGCTGCAGCAAAGGCCGCTCACGGCGACGATCCCGACGTGGCCCTGCATCCGCAGATACGCAGCGAGGAGGCTTGCTATAAGTCTACAGAGCTTGCCGTAAGCATGGCGCGCAAGCATGGTGCGCGTCTTCATGTGGCTCATCTTACAACGGCTCGCGAGCTGCAGCTGTTTGAGCCGTGGCACGATGCCATGCCTGATATAACGGCTGAGGCTGTGGTTGCCCATCTGTTTTTCTCTGATGCCGACTATGCCACGCTTGGCACAAGGATAAAGTGCAACCCGGCTGTAAAGACACTTGCCGACCGCGACGCTCTGAGGCGTGCGCTCTCCGACGGCCGCATATCAGTAATAGGTACCGACCATGCCCCCCATCAGTGGGCCGACAAGCAGGGCGGATGCGCCCGTGCGGCCTCAGGCATGCCCATGATACAGTTCTCGCTCGTGTCCATGCTCGAGCTTGTTGACAGCAATGTGCTGTCTATAGAACGACTCGTAGAGCTTATGTGCCACAATCCCGCACGCCTTTTTGATGTGCGAGGGCGCGGTTTTCTCCGCAAGGGCTATAAGGCCGATGTCGTTGTTGTGCGCCCCGGTAGTCCGTGGACGGTTACGAAAGACGTCATACAGAGCAAGTGCGGATGGAGCCCTATGGAGGGACATACGTTCAACTGGCGCGTGGTTCACACGTTCTGCAACGGCGTGCATGTCTACGACGACGGACGTTTCCTCGACTCTTGCCGTGGTGAGGAGATAGCCTTCAGATAATGGGCTGTAGTTGATGTTTAGTTAAAAATTAATCTTCTGAAAAAATGATTGCAAGGATATTCGTGTTTTTGGTGTTGATGATAATCCTGTCTGACATCTACATCGACAGAAGACTGCTGCGCCGTAAGACCAGGTATTTGTGGTGGCAGCGCCTGTTGTGGTGGACTCCGGGTATCATTCTCTTTGTCTATACGCTGGTGCTTACGTTCTCGCGCGACTTTGCGCCCGAGCGCATCGAGCTGCTCAACGTTTATCTGTTTCTTTTCGGTGTGCTGGCCATCCCCAAGTTTATCTTTGCCGTATGCTCGTTGCTCGGCTGGGGACATTGCCGCTATCATCACACAAAGAACAACTGGGGCAACCTTGTCGGACTGCTGCTGGCCATAGGTCAGATATATATCGTGGTCTACGGCAGCACCATAGGCTTCCGGAAGCTCGACATACGCCATGAAGACTTTTATTCTGCCGACCTGCCTCAGGCCTTCGACGGCTATCGCATAGTGCAGTTTAGCGATGCCCATCTCGGCACTTACCGCGGAAAGGACAAGAAGGTGTTTGAGCGTATTGTCGACAGCATCAACGCTCAGAAGGCCGACATGATAGTGTTTACGGGCGATTTGCAGAACATGTCGCCCGAGGAACTTTACGAGTTTATTCCGCTTCTGAGCAGCCTTAGCGCCAAGGACGGCGTTTATTCTGTTCTCGGCAATCACGACTATTCTGACTATATCAAGGCCGACGACGTTGTTAAGGTGGCCAATGAGCGTGAGATTATCAGTCGTGAGCGTGAATTTGGCTGGACGCTATTGCTCAACGAGAACAAGACCGTTAAGCGCGGCAACGACTCGATAATTGTTGCAGGCGTTGAGAACGACGGCCGTGGCGGCGAGCCTAAGCGCACAGACCTTAAGAAGGCTATGGCCGGAGTAGACAGTTCATGCTTTGTGCTTATGCTTGCTCACGATCCGCGTCTGTGGCGCAAGGAAATCCTGCCAGGCAGCAAGGCGCAGCTTACTTTGAGCGGTCACACTCACGCCATGCAGTTCAGCGTCTTCGGCATGTCGCCGGCCAGACTGATGTATAGAGAGTGGGGCGGGCTGTATCATGAAGGCAACCGTGCCATCAACGTGTCTGTAGGCACCGGCGGCTTCATCCCCTTCCGCTTCGGAGCAAGCCACGAGATATCGGTTATTACGCTGCACAGGAAGGGAGCTTAAGTGAAGAGCAGGCGCAAAAGCGCAAATAAAAATGAAAAATTAAAAGTGAAAAACGCCTGACGGAAGTGAAGAGTTAAGAGTGAAGAGTGAAAAA